>ERZ1673738.711-NODE-711-length-56565-cov-8.249708_pt1 | contig 56565 bp, 53 predicted proteins | sample MGYA00580198_ERZ1673738 | MGnify/ENA primary metagenome ERZ1673738 (study PRJEB41218, sample SAMN15661784) | gut metagenome | host: Homo sapiens | place: Canada: London | collected 2015-08-20/2019-03-30 | study: EMG produced TPA metagenomics assembly of...
GCCTGCAATAAAGCGCGGTTATTCCGTCACCTCCTCCGTTTTTTGTTCTTTTATTCTTATTTGCCGTTTGTAATTCTAACATATCCTCGGCTCTTTAATCGTTCTACTTCCGCTGCATAGATATATTCACCCAAACCTGTGCAGTCTGCAATTTCACTGTAAGCGCTAAACGATAGGCCTTTATTATTACAATAAGGTAAAATATCCATAACCGCATCATAGCCGATTGTTCCTCGCATTTTCTCTTGTCCCTTTAAGATGGAATTTTCGTAAAGGTCAAAATCTTTTATAAAATTTTCTTCTTCTCGGCGAATTTTTATAATATCTTCTTCAATTTTTTGTAAAGTCCTTTCAGAAAAATGATCATACCACCCTTTTGCCAGTAGACTATGGAGAGCCTGCCAACTAGATAGCACCGAAGAATATTGACTCTCATATTTTGTATGTCCTTCTCGATGTTCCCATTCACGCAAAAAAAATATAAACCTATTTTTATTGCGCTCTATCCTTCTGAGCCGTTTCAGCAACTCTAAGTTAAACGGTTCTCTAAATTTTTCTTCCCCCAAAAATTCCTTTTCCGCACAAAAATTTCGCATGTCTTGGGAAAAAAGCTCTAATTGAGACAAATAACCAATTCGCAAAAGTTCCTTGCGTCGTTTTTCAAAAATTTCTTTGTGTCCGCCGTTTTTTAATTTCTGAATTTGATTTTTATTAATTTCGTAATAGAATCTCGACGCGAGGCGAAAAGTCTCTTTTTCTAACCATTCCGCTCGATCAAAATAAGGATCTACGAGGAAAAATGCCTCAGCTCTATTGCCCATAATTAATACTGTATGATTGTTATGTAAATGTTTATAATAAGGGTCCCAAGAAACATAATAACAATCTAAATGGACGATAACAGGTCTTCCTTCTTCAATTTCGTTTTCAAGATACGCTCGATATTTTTCCCAATTTGTTACGTTTTTTTCTTTTATAAAAACTCCATAAGATTGGTATAATTCCGGCAAACTTTTTATGTCGCACAACTTTTCCGATATCTTTTGTTTTGGCGCTTCTATATATCGAACTCCCGGATAAGCACCGCTCAATGGGAGAGAAAAATCTTTTCCGTAATATGCAAATAATTTTGCCAAGTTGTATTCCACACACATTCCTCGTTTTCTCAAAGTAGGAAATGCCGTAGGATAATCGACCGTTAATATTTTTTCTGACATATTTTCTCCTTTTCATCTCATCGGATTTTTCTCAGTGATTCTATTATAGCAAAAAAAATTATCCATAACCTGTCAACTTTTTAATGCTCGCTTTTATTACCGAGGATAAAATTTATTTTCTTTCATAAAAATTTTTCCGTAATCCCCCTTTGAACGGCTGACTTTCTTTTGTTTTTATGATATACTATTTCAGTACAAAAGAAAAAAAGAGACGCTCCTTCTCATGAAGATCGTCTCGTCTACATCGGAATTACGGAGGTAAAAATATTGAGCGGATTTTTCGGAGTAGCTTCAAAGAAAGACTGTGTTTTCGATTTATTTTTCGGCACAGACTATCATTCTCATCTCGGCACGAGACGGGGCGGCATGGCCGTTTACGGAGAAAGCGGCTTTAACCGTGCAATTCATAATATCGAAAATTCCCCTTTCCGCACAAAATTTGAACGCGATTTTGAAGAAATGAAAGGGAATATCGGAATCGGCTGTATTTCGGACAGCGAACCGCAGCCGCTGTTAGTCCGTTCTCACTTCGGCAATTTTGCCATTGCGACAGTAGGAAGAATCAATAATACCGACGAGCTCGTCAAAGCGGCTTTCGCGGCGGGAACCTCCCATTTTCTTGAAATGAGCGGCGGCAGTATCAATGCCACGGAACTCACGGCGGCACTTATCAATCGCGGCAATACCATTCCCGAAGGAATTCGGTATGCACAGAGTGTGATAGACGGTTCCATGTCTATCCTCATTCTCACGCAAAACGGAATTTACGCCGCCCGCGACAGTATGGGGCGTACTCCCGTCGTACTCGGAAGAAAAAAAGACGCCTATTGCATCGCATTTGAATCGTTTTCCTACCTCAATCTCGGCTATGAGGACTATAAAGAACTCGGACCGGGAGAAATTGATTTTATCACAGCGGAGGGAGCGGAGGTCATTCTTCCGCCCTCGGATACGACAAAAATATGTTCTTTCCTTTGGGTCTATTACGGTTATCCCGCCTCCTCTTATGAAGGGCTGAATGTTGAAAAAATGCGCTATAACTGCGGCGATATGCTGGCCAGAAGGGACGACGTTTCTGCCGATAGCGTAGCGGGGCTTCCCGATTCGGGAACCGCTCACGCAGTAGGATACGCGAATCGTTCCAAAATTCCCCTGTCCCGTCCCTTCGTAAAATATACCCCCACTTGGCCGCGTTCGTTCATGCCGCAGAGCCAAAAACGGAGAGATTTGATCGCCCACATGAAGCTGATTCCCATCGATTCCATGATCCGCGGCAAAAAATTAGTCTTGATAGACGATTCTCTCGTCAGGGGGACGCAAATGCACGGAACTACGGATTTTCTTTATCGGAACGGGGCAAAAGAGCTGCATATTCGTCTCGCGTGTCCCCCGATTCTTTACGGCTGTCCCTATCTGAATTTTTCACGTTCCAATTCTTCCATGGAGCTAATCGCACGTCGCAAAATTGCGGAGATAGAAGGCAGTGATTCGGAAGAGAAGCTCGCGCCCTATCTTGATCCCGATTCCGATCAATATGCGGCCATGGTCGAAGCGATACGCAAAGAGCTTAAATTTACGACGCTTAAATACCATCGCCTCGACGATATGCTCGAATCCACGGGACTCCCTCCCTGTAAATTCTGTACGTATTGCTGGAACGGTAAAAAATAAGCATTGAAAACAATTTCGAAAAAGCGCTTCCCGCCCGTCGGAAAATCCGACGGGCGGGAAGCGCTCCTTTTATTTAGTCTCCGAGCAATTCATTGCTGAGAGCAATAATTCTCGCTCCGTATTTTTTCTTTCTCGATGTAAGAATATGCCGATAAATAAAATAATTGACAACGACCATAGCGATCCCGACCAAACCTATGGCGATTCCCAAAGGGGCCAAATTTCCGATGACCTTCATCGCGAGACACATGCCTGTTCCGAGAATCAACGTGCCGGCTATCCCAAACGTATAAGCAAAAATCTCCGCCGGACGTTTTATCCGTCTGTCCATTCTTTTCAGAGAATCTAATTTTGTTTCTCCGTGCTCAGTGTACTCGTCGCGCAGCCGATTTACAAATTTTCTTTCTTGTTGCCTGTCCATAATGATTGCTCCTCGATTGATTTTGTAGCCCCATTATAGCAGACAATTGTTTTTCTTTCGTTTGAATTTTGTTAATCAAAAGTATTTATCTTGTAAATATTTTGTTAATCCGAACTTTCCGAATCCGTCCGTTCATTCAAAAGTTCTCGGCTCAATCGTAAAATTTCAGGTCCATACTTTTTCTTATTTCTCTGAAAAATAATGCGATAGAGAGGATAAGCGGCGCTCACAAAACAAGCTCCCAATACGCAGACGATGCTTCCCCAAACAATTACCCCCCAAGAGAGCACCATACTCAATCCCAAGCCGAAAACAAGTATTCCGAAAATACCGAAGGAGAATGCAACCAGCTTTGCCGTATTCCTGACGAAGGAATCCAAGGCTTTCAAGCGCTCCATTTTTTCGTTGTTTTTGGCATCGGGCAAATATTGACTGCGAATTTCCTCTATCTCTTTTCGTTCGGTCTCCGTCGGAGCAGAATAAATATAATTAAATTTGTTTCGATTTTCTTCCTGCATTTTGTTTTTCCTCTTTTAAGCGACGAAGTCTTGTATTAGCGACAATCGACATTCCGATGCCTATCCCTATCGTCATGAGACAAGCTGTTCCGCCGGTCGCCGCATTCATGAGCGGCATACCCTCTCCCTCTGAAAAAGTTCCGATCAAAGCGACTTGTAACGGAACCAAGGAAGTCATTGCGTCTACAAAACCGATATTCCTGAGCGCTTGCACTGCGGGATCGTTGAACCGTTTTGCCTTAAATATATTGCTTACGGCCAATATCACCCGGTAAAACGTATATGCGGCGGTCGCATAAATCATGATTCCCGAAGAAACCTCCGTATTCTTTTCGGAAAGAACCATCTGTGTGACGGCGGGGATCATTGCAACGGACAATCCGATCAAAGCGAACCCGCAGGCACGATAAATGCCAATCTTCTTTTCCTCGTCGCCTTCGTCCGCCTTTCTCGCTCCGCGAAGAACCGCGAAACGAAGCGCTCCCAAGGCAAAATGATATCCGGAGAGCGCCCCATACCATACAGAGCGAAAGACGATCCCCATTATAGCTTCAAATACGGCATACGCGGCATTTACGACAAAAGAAACGAAAGCAAAAGCGGAGGAACGAAATCCGTAATCATGGACAAATTTTTTTGTAAACGAATACTTGTCCGCGACGCTTGAAATTTTTTTCTTCATCTTTTTTCCCATACGCACCAACGTATAGACGGAATAAGACAAAGTAATTGCGGCGGCCGCATATACGACGTACACGGCGGGAGCGGAAAAGTCCGTCGCCACACATATCAGAGAAGCGGCAACCGTCGCTAGAGTCAAAAGATAGACGATGATCAAAAAAATTCCGTTGGGAGATTTGAGAAATTCAAAAAATCTGTTTTTTTTCATCGCGCGTCTTTCCGTAATTTGACGGTAAAAGTACTGCCCTTCCCCAATTCGCTGGAAACTCCGATTTCCCCGCCCAAAATATCGATGACTTTCTTGACTAATGCAAGTCCCAGTCCGTTGCCTTCTCGAGAATGGGAGGTATCTCCCTGATAGAATTTGTCGAAAATATGCACGCCCGTTTCCGACGACATTCCGCAGCCCGTATCGGAAATGACAAACACGACCGCCCCTCCTTCTTCCTTTAAGGAAATTTCGATTTTTCCGCCCTCATCGGTAAATTTTACCGCGTTGGAAATCAGATTATTCCAAACCAATTCGAGACAGCTTTCGTCGGAAACAGCGGTAATTTCCCGAATATCGCAATCGAGCCGCAGGCCCTTTTTATCGATTTCTTCTTCAAATTGCAGAATACATTCTGTCAGAGATTCATCTAAACGTATTTCCGCCTTTTGGGGAGTAATGGTCTGATTTTCCAATTTACTGAGCTTCAAAACATTGGAGGTAAGTGCCGCCAGCCGCTTTGCGGCCGCAGACAGTGTATCGGCATATTCTTTCCTTTTCTCGGACGAAGGTTCCTCTTTCAGCATGGAGGCATAATTTTGTATGACCGACAGCGGAGTTTTTATTTCGTGAGACACATTTGAAATGAAATCCGTCTTCAAAAGTTCATTTTTTTCCAGCTCCTCCGTCATGCGATTGAGATTGTCCATAATCATGTCATATTCATCGTATCGGCTCCAAGCGTGCGACGGCTGTACTCGAACGGAAAAGTCCCCTTTCGTAATACGTTCCGTCGCTTCGAGAATTTTTTCTACCGGCCTTTCCACTGTCAGCTTTCTCCGAACGGCATCTATGGCGACATAAACCGTCGTCAAAAGAAAAATATTCAGTAACGACAGCCCCGCGCTCAAAGCGCGATTACCGCCGCTGCGCTCGGATACCGCAGAATACAGGAGAATAGAGCTCGAAGCGACGAGCGTCACCGAAACGAACATCCAAAAATATCCCCATGCGGAAAAGCGCGTCTTATGCGTTTTCCTTTTCATTTCAATACCGCCTTATATCCCAAACCGTGGACGGTGACAATTTCAAATCCCGTACAATTCGCCGTCTTTTCCCTGAGTTTCACGATATATACATCTACCGTCCTCGACGTAGCAGAGGAATCAAAACCCCAAAACTCCTCCATGAGCTGCGGTCTAGAAAAAGTTTTTTTCGGGTAGGAAAGCAGTTTATATAATAAATCGAACTCCCTAACCGTAAGCGACAATTCCTCTCCGTCTACATAGGCGGTATGTTCCTCTTTATCCATGACGAGATTTCCTGCTTCGATTTTATTTCCCGCCTCAATTTTCGCACGTCTGAGAAGCGCCCCTACGCGGAGTCGCAATTCGTCGAGTTCAAAGGGCTTGACGAGATAATCGTCTATTCCGATAGAAAAGCCTTTCTTTTTCGCAGGCATGTCGTCGCGAGCGGAAATAAACAAAATCGGCAAAGCCTTATCGACGGTACGAATTTCCTGAGCAAGAGCGAATCCGTCCATACCCGGCATCATAATATCGCTGACGACCATATCGAATTTATCCCTGTCCATTTGCTCCAAAGCGTTCTTTCCGTTCAAGCAACCTTTTATTCCGTAGCCGGCTTCGACAAGACATCTGCATATCGCCTCATTGATCTGTTCGTCGTCTTCTACCACCAAAATATTAGCCATTTTTTACCCGTCCGTTTTTTATTATTATACAGCAATTTTGTTTTGCTATTGCTAAAAAATTGTTAAACTTTTGTTAAAGAGAACTATTTTGTCTTATACCTTTCAAATGAGTTGTCATAGGATAAATTTTTTGAGATAAAGAAAAGTCCGTTACGGGGTAACAGACTTTTCTGAAAATTTGTTTTACAAACGGCTCGGCGGACTCATACATTATCAAATACACACCGCCGCCTGTGCGCATTTACTTGTTATGGTGGAGGTGGTGAGAGTCGAACTCACGTCTTACTCGGCTGCCAAAAAACTTTCTACATACTTAGTTTATCTTTTTTTCTTAAAAACCGCAACGCGGATAAACACGCTTTACGTTTCGCAGGAAGCTGAATAATCTCGGCAAACACTTCCCGATTCCTCCGAGATTTTTCCGTCTCTTTGACGCCGCACCCCCGACCGACGGATAAATCGGGCGCGACGTTCGTTATAAAATAACGAGTTTACGCAGCAAGTGCGTAATTTGCATTGTTATCTGCATTTAAATTTAGGCGGAATGTTTTTTATGCGGGCACTCCGTCCGCAGTATGCTTATTTTCTCGCTCACCGGCAATCGAATCCGGTGCACCCCCGCGGGGAAGGAAACAAAAGATACCTTTTATTCCCTTGCCAATATTATTATACACGTTTTTCCTTGAAATGTAAACACTTTTCAGGCTTTTTTCTTACGGTGAACCATCTTTTTGACGGAAGTATGATGTTCTTCTCCCGAAAGGAGACGCATAATATTCTTTCTATGAGCCACCCAAGTCAAAATATTGATTGCCAGAATCAGCATAAACAATATGATGACATAAGGATTAGACGGTTCTGAACGATAGCGCAAAAAGAAGATGACACCCTGCCAAAGGCCAAACCCCGCGACACCGATCAAGGAGCCCATAGAACCCCATTCCGTCGCCACGATATAAAAGGCGATCAGCCAAAATGCCGCAAAACCTATGAGCAAAAACCAAGGATTTTCGCAGCCGAGATTGATCCAAAAAAGTCCCAGCGTAGATGCAATGCCCTTTCCGCCCTTGAATTTCATGGTAACGGGGAAAATATGTCCGATAATCACCCATACCCCGCAGAAATAGCGGGTAAAGTCGGAAACGAGAACGTTCGTCCCCGCGAAGCAATATTTTCGATACACGAAATAACTGATGAGCGCAGGAATACCGCCCTTGAAAGCATCGCAAAAAAAGGTGATAATTCCCACTTTCAACCCGAACTCGCGGGTCATGTTCATAGTGCCGGGATTTCCGCTTCCGATTTTTGTTATATCCTTATGCTTGAATCTCGCAATCATTTTTGCGAAATTGAAACATCCGATAAAATAGCAGACGACGGCGATAATGACAAACTCATACCACCTTTCCGAAAAGGCCCACTCCATAGCCGCTCTCCTTTAAGTTTCTTCCTTCTTTTCGCGCGGAATAATCTTTATCGGCGTTCCCGAAAAATCGTAAGCCGCGCGGATCGTGTTTTCGAGATACCTCTCATAAGAAAAATGCAACAACCCTTCGTCATTGACGAACAGAACGAAGGTCGGCGGACAGACGCCCACCTGAGAGGAAAAATATACCTTCATGCGGCGGCCGAGATAGGAAGGCGGCTCGTTGAGCCGCACGGCGTCGCCGATCAAATCATTGAGCGCCCCCGTGGGAATTCTGAACGTAGCATGCGCGTATACTTCCTCCGCCGCCCGAAGAATTTTATCTACCCGCTGCCCCGTCTTGGCAGAAATATACACGGACTTATAGTAATTCATAAATTTTAAGTCCTGCGCCAATTTTTCCTCAAATTTATTTACGGTATGCGTATCCTTCTCGATTAAATCCCATTTATTCATGAGAATGACGGAGGGCTTTCCCTGCTCGTGCACATAGCCGATAATTTTTACGTCCTGCTCGGTCAATCCCTCCGAACTGTCCACCACCAAAAGACAGACGTCGCTGCGCCGCACGGCGTCGAAGGCGCGCATATTACTGTAATACTCCACGCTGTCGTCCACATTCTTTTTTTTGCGGATTCCCGCCGTATCGATGAGCGTATACTTCTTTCCGTCCCGCTCGAACAGCGTATCGATGGCGTCCCGCGTCGTTCCCGCCATGGGCGTGACAATGCTGCGCTCCGCCCCCAGAAGCCTGTTTACCAAACTGGATTTTCCCGCATTGGGTTTCCCCACCACGGCAATTTTTAAGGATTCCACGGGTTCCGAAGTATTTTCGGGAAAAAGAGAAACAGCCTCGTCGAGAACGTCCCCGATTCCCTGCGAATGTTCCGCGGAAACCGCAAACGGCTCTCCGAGTCCGAGAGAGTAAAATTCAAATATTTTATCGGGGGAATATTCGTCGATTTTATTGACGACGAGAATCACGGGCTTTTTGCTGCGGCGGAGAATATCCGCCACATCGTAATCGGAAGGCGTAAGCCCCTCCCGTCCGTCCGTGAGGAACAAAATGACGTCCGCCGTATCGATGGCGACGTCCGCCTGCTTTGCGATTTCCTTCCACATCACGTCGTCCGATTTGAGCTCGATACCGCCCGTATCCACCATCGTAAAATGCTTTCCCCGCCATTCCCCGTCTGCATACAGCCTGTCGCGCGTGACGCCAGGGCGGTTTTCCGTAATGGAGATCTTCCGTCCCGCCACTTTATTGAAAAATGTACTTTTTCCCACATTGGGCCGCCCCACAAGGGCAATCAGAGGGTTCGCCATAATATCTCCTTTGTTTTACCAAATCATTATACCGTTTTTCGCGGCTTTTGTAAAGAAAAAAAGCGGCAATTCCCGAAAGAATCCCGCTTTTCTCTTGTTTTTTCGGATACTCAAAATGCCTTTATGACGCCGAATACGCAGCCGAACACATAAATTGCAAGCGCAATCCAATAGACGACGCGCCAAGCAATTTTCTTACCGCGCGTATAATCGTAGGCGGGGATTCCGATACCCACGAGCATAAACAACTGACCGATTAAATTGAGAACGGATTTCGCGGCACCTGAAAAAATTCCGCCGAATAAGAACATGAACGCCGCGACAACGAGCGCGAAATAGCTGCACGCACGGAGCAGCCAGCCCTTTCCCGTCGTAGTCGTTCTTCTGGTCGTCGTGGTCGTCGTTTTCTTTGTTGCCATAGCTATGTACCTCCTTAAATTTTTATGTTATGAACATTTTTCCGTTTTACGGGAAAAATAATCACCGAATTTATCTGTTATCCGTCCGAAGTCACCCGCGTTATTCCGAAAGAAAAACGCCTTCTTCGCCGTCCGTTTCCGTAAAGCGGACAAACACCTTTTCTTTTTTCGACGTCGGAATGTTTTTGCCGATAAAGTCCGCCCGAAACGGCAGTTCCCTGTGGCCTCTGTCCACCACTTCGAGAAGCTGTATTTTTTTTGCTCTGCCCATCGTGCTGCAAAGAGCCATGACCGCCGAAATCGCCGCCCGCACCGTCCGTCCCGTGAACAGGACGTCGTCGCACAGGACAAGCGTTTTTCCCTTCGTCTCGAAATCGATTCTCGTTCCCTTTACCACTGCGTCGCAGCTCAAAATATCGTCGCGGTAGAGCGTGATGTCGAGAATCCCCGTGGGCAGAGTGACGCCCTCAGATTCCGCGATATAACGGCGGATGCGCTCGGCGACGATGACGCCGCGGGTACGGATTCCGATGAGCGCCACATTTTCCAGTCCGTCGTTTTTCTCTTCAATTTCGTGAGAAAGTCTTTTCAAAGCGCGTTCCAATGCGGCGGCGTCCAAAATTTTTTTCATATAGTTACTCCGTATTGCCTGCCCAGCTTATCGAGCAGACTTTGAAAATAATCGGGCAGAGGCGCGGTGAATTCCATGCGTTTGCCCGTCGTCGGGTGCGTCAAAATCAGTTTATAGGCGTGCAGAAGCTGTCCTTTCAAATCGAATTTCTGCCGATGAAACCCATAGAGCGGGTCGCCCACGACGGGATGACCGATATATTTTGCATGTACGCGGATCTGATGCGTCCGCCCCGTCTGCAAGGTAAACCGACAAAGCGTATAATCCGAACCGTAGCGCGCAGTCACTTCATAGTCGGTAATCGCCGTTTTTCCCCGTCCGTCGGGCAGAACCGCCATTTTGAGACGGTCGGAAGGACTCCTTCCTATATCGGTGACGATCCGCCCCGAATCTGCCTTGACGCACCCTTCAAGAAGCGCTAGATAAATGCGGTGACAGGTCTTTTCGGCAATCTGTTTAGCGAGGGAAACATGCGCCCTGTCGTTTTTTGCGACGACCAAAAGTCCCGAAGTGTCCTTGTCTATTCTATGCACGATTCCCGGTCGCAATACCCCGCCGATTCCGCTTAACGAATCGAGCGCATACAAGAGCGCGTTGACGAGCGTGCCCTCCGTATTTCCGTTGCCGATATGCACCGTCATGCCCTGCGGCTTATTCACGACGGCGAAATCCGCGTCCTGATAGAGAATATCCAAGGGAATGTTTTCGGGCTTTACCGAATATTCTTTGACCTCGGGAATTTCCGCCGCCACTTCGTCGCCGGGGCGGATTTCCGCACCCGCCTTTGCGCTTTTTCCGTTCAGTTCGACGTATCCTTCGTCTATCAGCTTTTTGATGCGGGAACGGGTAAACTCTTCCATGCGCTCGCTCAAAAATACGTCGAGGCGCTTGTAATTCTCCTCCGCGACAAAAAAACGTCTGTCCATTTTCAGTCTTTTTCCGCGGCGAAGCTCTCGTCCGCCTGCATTTCTTCTTCGGCTTTTTTCATCGCCTTATATTTCCCCACGGGCAGCAGCGCGTCCTTATCGAAGAACAGGAAAGAGAGCACCAGCATGATCGCCCCCGCCGTAATAAAGAAATCCGCAAAGTTGCAGACGGCGAACCCGAAACGGCTGACGTCCACCATGTCCCGCACGCCGAACGCGCCCGACGGCTCCCAAACCTTATAATAGACTCTGTCGATTAGATTCCCCACGCCGCCCGCGACGATAAACACGAAAGCGGTACGGATAAAGGAACGTTTTTTATCGACTTTGAAATAGAAAATCGTAATCGCGAGCATCATGACGGCAGTCGCCGCAATGACCGCGATTTTGACCGCGGGAGAAGCGTCGTTACCCAATCCGTAGGAAATGCCGCGGTTATACACGATGCGAATTTCCAGCCACCCCTCGACAATCGGGATAGAATCGGACGGTTTGAGATAAGCGGCGGCGGCCGCTTTGGTAATCTGGTCTATAAAAATCAAAACGGCGAACAGCAAAATTCCCCAAAGGCAGGAATATTTCACCCCCGCCGGTTTTTTCTCGCCTTGTCCGTGCATACTCTTTTTCTGAGCGGTATCTTTCATGCTCACTCCTTAATATCAATCGTCCGAAAGTCCGAGCGTTTCCAAGACTTCCTTCAAGTCCCACTCCCCGTCCGCAGACAGGGGCGGCTCCTTAGAAAAAACCAATTCCGTATGTATTTCCGAGGCTTCTTCCGAAGAAAGCCCCGAAGAAATTTCGTCGAGTATTTCCGACCGTTCCGCAGCATCTACCTCGTTCGGGGACAAAAGTGCTTTTAAGCGCCTCTCAAACGCCTTAAAACGCGAGCCGGCTGCCTCGTCGGGATAAGATGCGCGGACGTCGTCCAACAGCCTCTGAGCCTTTTCTGCTGCCTGTAAAGCCATGGCCCTTTGCGAAGCGAAATAGGCTTCCGTTTCTTCCTGCATTTCCTCGCGTTTTTCGCTCGCGGCGATCATCGCGTCGGAAATGGATTGCTTCTGCGCTCTCAGGACGGAAATTTCCGCCGAAAGGCGGCGGTTTTCCTCCTTCAACTCTGCCAAAGCGGCCTGCAAATCTTTCAGCCGCCCGCCGTATTCCTCCGAAAGCGCGGAAATTTCCCGTTCGTGGCGGCGCGCGGAATACAGCTTCATTATTCCTTCTCCCCGCCCGTTCCGCCGCGGATTTCGTCCAGCATACGGCTTTTCAGCGCGTGCAGTTTTTCGGAAAGGTCTACCTTATAGAGCTGCGGCATGTCGAGACGGAGATATTCTTCCCAGAATTTGGACAGTTCCGCCTTGGAAAACGCCCGCACGTCCATGAGGGAGGGAAAACGATAGACGAGCTTTCCCTTTTCCACGACCGTATGCAAGAGAGGCTCCGCGCGGAAGTTTCTGACCGTGGTTCGCTTCCATGTTTCGAGCGGGTGGAAAATCGTGAGCGGTTTGCTTTCGTCGATATGTTCGTCCCGCATGGTAATCAGGTCGGCAATCGCCATTCCGCTTTCTTTATCGTACAGGCGGAAAAGATTTTTGAAGGAAGGATTGGTAATTTTCGCCGCGTTGTCGGAGAGTTTGATTTTCGGAATTATCTTTCCGTCCTTGAATACCGCCGCGAGCTTATATACTCCGCCGAGCGCGGGCATCTCCTCCGACGTGATGAGCTTCGTCCCCACGCCCCAAAGGTCTATTTTGGCCCCCTGCTGCATGAGCGAAGAAATCGAATATTCGTCGAGGTCGCCCGAAGCGCAGATAATCGCATCGGAAAACCCCGCTTCGTCCAGCATTTTTCTCGCCTTTTTGGAAAGATAGGCAAAGTCGCCGCTGTCGAGACGTATCCCGCGGGGACGATACCCCTCCGCCGCAAGCTCCTTAAAAACCTTTATCGCATTGGGAACGCCGCTCCTGAGCGTGTCATAGGTATCGACGAGCAGCAGGCAATTATCGGGATAGCTTTTCGCATAGGCTTTGAAAGCCTCGTATTCACTGTCGAAATCCATCACCCAGCTATGCGCCATGGTGCCGGAAACGGGAACGCCGAACATCTGTCCCGCGAGGACGTTGGACGTCGAAGAGCAGCCGCCGATGACCGCCGCCCGCGCGCCGTAAATGCCGGCATCGGGCGCCTGAGCGCGGCGCAGGCCGAATTCCATCACCGAACCTTTCCCCGCCGCTCGGCAAATCTTGGAGGACTTCGTCGCAATCAACGTCTGATGATTGATGATATTGAGCAATGCCGTCTCTGCAAACTGCGCCTGAACGAGCGGCGCTTTCACGGTCAGAATGGGTTCGCCGGGAAAGACGGGTTCTCCTTCCTTTACCGCATAGACGTCGCCCGTAAAGCGCATGTTTTCGAGATAGCCGAGGAAATCTTCGCCGAATAATCCCAAAGAACGCAGATACGCCATATCCTCCGCGGAAAAGCGCCAGTTCAGGAGATACTCCATCGCCTGTTCCAGCCCCGCCGCAAGCGAATAGGTTATAAGTTTATTCTGGCGGAAAAAAATATCGAATACCGCTTCTTCTTCATGCTTTCCATGCTTATAGAAGCCATACGCCATGGTGAGTTCGTAAAGGTCGGTCAAAAGGGTAAGATTTCTCATTTTATTCCTCGTCCGCCCCCTTTCCGTCCTTTTTGCCGTTTTCGCCGATGCTGTGATTTTCCGGGCTTTCGTTATCTCCGCCGTTCCCGCCAATCCCGTAGTTTTCCCCGAGCTCTTGCTCTTCGTCGTTTTCTTCTGTTTCTTCTTCCTTTTCCGGCGCGGGTTTTACATAATTTTCGGGAAATATTTTGCACATCATGTTGATTTTCGTCAGATATGCGACTTCCTTTTTATTGTCCTTGATATAGGCGGTAATTCCGTAAGGATCGCCGATGGCGGAGCCGATATATTTGCCCTCCTTCTTTCTGTTGAGGAACAGCAGAACGAGCAACAACGCGATGCCCGCGAACAGCATAAGGAGCGAAAAAACGAAAGACCACTGCACTTTATCTCCCAAAATATACGACGGGTCGCGCAGGGGCTCCATAATCGAGCGGACGAGTCCGTAATTGATGAAATAAAAAGCGACGTTCAGACCGTTGGGTTTTTTTGGATTTTTCCACGCGTGGACGAACAGGAGAATCGCGACGACGAGATTGATAAAACTTTCATAGAAAAAGAAAGCATAGTGCCACGTCCCGCCGGAAATATCGCTGTTGCCGCCGAAGATTTTTTCAAAAGTAAGGACAAAAGTCTGTAAGCAGCTTCCGCCGTCCGTCTTATTGATATAGACGGCAAACGGGAAGAATTGCAGAGCCTCGTTGGTGACTTCCGCGCCGTAAACTTCCTGATTGGCGAAATTGCCCCAACGCCCGATTGCCTGTGCGAGCAGAAGCCCCACTACGATACAGTCCGCCGCGCGGAAAAAATTGACCTTTTTGAAATAGCTGACCGCGAACACGCTGATCGTACCGCCCAAGATACCTCCGATAATGGAAAGCCCTCCCTCGCGAATGGATTCCATGGAAAACCAATCCTTTAAAGGCAGTCCGTCGGTAATGCAGTAAAAGAGACGGGTAGTGATGAGCGCTACGGGCAGAGTGACGCAAAAATAGGTCAGAAACAAATCCGAGGACATATTTCTGCGCTTAAAGAGCAGCGAAATGACAAAAAACGCCGCAATCATACCGCATACGATGATGATCGCGTATGCGTAAATTTTGAATCCGAAAATGGAGATTCCGGGATTCTCGTACTGCAAAAGAGCGTCAAGCATATAGCTCTCTCCTTGTATTTTCGATGTCGTTTCTATTATTATACCACAATAAAAAAAAATCGTCAAGGACTGCCCGACGATTTTTCAGCTTTTCCGGAAGTTGTTACAGTTTACGAAATATTGATTTTTAACGGTTTAATCTTATTGACTAAGGGTACGAGAGCAAACAAAAGGGCATAATTGACTACACAATTCCAAATCTGCCCCCTGAAAATCATACGATAGAATACATATCCGAAATAGGTGACCCCCGTTCCGAATTTTTCGGAGACGTAATCGACGGCTGCGGCCGTAAATCCCATTCCTTTCTGGTAGAAATACAAGCCCGTACTGTTTATGCCTATCGAGCATACGAAAAAGGAAAGCATACACACGAGAGCGAGTTTTACGTACACGGCGCCGCGGAATTTCCATTTCGCCGCGTTGAATACGAGCCCCGCGAAAAATGCCGTCATACCCGTCGAAAGCCCGACCCACGGCATATAGATCATTCCCCAACTATTATAGAGAAATCCGATAGTGTCGCCGATAAAGCAGGCGGCAAAACCGCAAACGGGACCGAGTATAATTCCCGCAAGAGCGGAAATGACGAGCGTGACGGAAAACTGCACGTCGAGCATTTTGAATTCGAGAAACATATTCGCAACGACGGACAAAGCCGTTATCACTGCTATGTAAGCGATTTTCTGCCCCGACGATTTTGATAAAATCAGTTCGGAAAAAAAGGTTCGTTTAAGGACTGTGTTTTGTGTTTTTGTCATAAAATAAAAACCTCCCAAAATCGAGAGGTCCGCGAAAGATGCGGAAGTTTTTTGACGCGCCTTCCGGAAATACGCGAAAAACTTCCCAAGGGTTCAGCGGACGCGCCGCGGCACCGCAGAAAAGCCGTTGAGATTTGCTTTCCTTTCGTTCATCGACAACGTCCCGTTCGATGACACTTTACGCGCCTAAGGCTACTCTTAATCTTTGGTATATTATAATCCCTTATCCGTTTTTTTGCAAGCGTTTGAACGGGCTAAAATACATAAAAGCAAATTTTTCGGAAATACTGCCTATATGGGTTTAATTTTCATCAGAACAATCATCGTTTTTATAACGCTGCTCGTTATCATGCGGCTGATGGGAAAAAGGCAAATCGGAGAAATGCAGCCCTTCGAGCTGGTTATCACTCTCCTTATCGCCGAGCTCGCCTGCATCCCCATGTCCGATACCTCTATCCCCCTCTTATATGGCATCATCTCTATATTGACAATCTATTTCCTTCATCAAATCGTCTGCCTTTTAGACCTCGGCTTTAAGTCCATGAAGGCCGTTTTGAGCGGTTCCCCCAGCATCGTCCTCAATAAACAGGGCATAGACGACACGCAGCTCAAAAAAAATAATCTCGACGTGTCCGACCTCATCGAAAGCCTGCGCGGCGCAGGCTATTTTTCTCTCGACGCCGTGGATTACGCGCTCTATGAAGCAAACGGCTCCTTTTCCACTCTGCCCAAGCCGGATTACGAAAACTTGCAGAGTTCCCTCCCCGTCATTTTAATAGACGGAGGAAAATTCGATAAAAAAAATCTCGCCCTGACGAAAAAGAGCAAATCCTATTTTCTCGATATTCTTAAACAAAAGGACTGTAAGAGCGAAAAGCAAGTGCTCGTAATGACCGTAGACGGAAACGGGAAAGCCTATCTGCAAAAGAAAGGAAAAAAATACGAAGTATTCGAGCTTCAATGGGAGGAAAAATTATGGTAAAAACTCTGGCGAGTATTTTCATCTCGCTGGCACTGATCGTCGGAATTTCCGCTTACGACATCTACACGGTGGGGAAAACCTTCGACACGTTTACGGCGGCGCTGGAAGCGCTCTACGACAAAACGGAAAACAAAACGGCTACCTATGAGGACGGGAAGGCAATCAGGACATTTTGGAAAGATAAAAAAAAGGGGCTTCACGTCTGGATTCCTCATGTCAGCATAGAAAATATCGACTATCAACTCAACGAAGCTCTGGGATATCTCTATGAAGGAAAATACGACGACGCTCTGCCGAAAATAGAAGTGCTCATCGAAATGGCCGAAAAAATTCCCAAGTCCTATTCGTTCAGTTTCGAAAATATCTTTTAAGAAAAATTTGAAACTGTTTTTTAAGCAGAAAAGCGCCCTTTTCGGGCGCTTTTTATCCGTTTATCAAATTCAGACATGTTGAATCTTTTTTAAAGCTTTTCCTTGCGATTTTTCAAATTTTCCCGCGCGGTGGCCAACATCAATTTTATGCGGTTTTCCTGATTGACGCGGGTAGCGGACGGGTCGTAGTCGATGGGGACGATATTTTCGTCCCGATAAAGATTTTTCAAGGCCCGCACCGCGCCTTTTCCCGCAATGTGATTGGGCAGACAACCGAACGGCTGTGCGCAGACGATATTATCCGTTCCCGTCTCCGCCAGCGCCGCCATTTCGGCGGGAATCAGCCAGCCTTCCCCCATCTTTACGCCCTGATTGATAACCTTATCGGCACAGCGGCGGAGATGCTGGAAGTCATGCGGCGGCTCAAACGTGCCGTCCTCGACAAAAATTTTAATAATCTGCTTTTGGATATGATAAGCGTATTTATAAACGAGCGAGTAAATAAAGCCCGTTTTTTTCGTCCTTCCGTAAAGTTTCGTATCATTGATATTATTTACGATACAATACAATACGAAATCCATGAGCGCGGGCACGACGGGTTCGCACCCCTCCGAAAGCAGAAATTCCTCCAAATGAGAATTTCCGAGCGGAGAATATTTGACGTAAATTTCTCCGACGATCCCCACCTTTACTTTTTCCTCGTCCGTGCGGTCGATCTGACTGAAACGCTCGATTAGACGACGAATAATCTTTTTATATTTTTTATATGCTTTACTATCGAAAGACTTTTTGATTTCCGCAAAACATTCCTCTCGCGCCCTGTCCGTATCCCCGATATTCTTTTCATACGGCTTGCACTGGTTATACAGCGTCATGAGCGTATCACCGTAAAAAATGCCGAAAGCGAGCTGCAACAACAGTGACAAATCTATCTCGATTCCGTTCCCCTTTTCCAGCCCCGAAAAATTCAGGGACATGACGGGCACCTGCGGAAACTCCGCCTTCAACGCTTTCCTGATAAGCGGAATATAATTGGAGGCGCGGCATCCGCCGCCCGATTGCGTAATCATTACCGCAGTGTGATTTACGTCGTATTTTCCGCTTTTCAGGGCGTCCAAATACTGCCCTATGACGCAGAGCGCAGGATAACAGGTATCGTTATGGACGTGCTTTAAGCCCTCGTCGATGACCGCGCGGGAATCGTTCTTCAAGACCTCCATGCGATAGCCGCGGCGGCCTACGATATGCTTGATGATATCGAAATGATACGGGAGCATGTCAGGGACGAGTATGGTATACGTCCCCTTCATTTCGGGCGTAAATTTCGGATAGTCGTCGGTATAATCCACCGTTTTTTTCTTTTCGTTTTCCTGCATTGTCTATGCCTCCAAAGAAGCGTCCGCCGCCGCGGCTTCCGCTTCGATTTCGGGACGCGCCAGATTTTCGTTCGCGGCCGTTTCCCGAGCGGCCTTCTGTTCCTCGATTGCCGCAAGCATACTGCGCAGGCGGATACGCACCACGCCGAGATTGTTGATTTCGTCTATTTTGATCTGCGTATACAGTTTCCCGTTCTTTTCGAGTATGGAACGCATTTCGTCCGTCGTTATCGCGTCTATGCCGCAGCCGAAAGAGACGAGCTGAACGAGATTCATATCTTCGTTGCGGGAAACGTACTCCGCCGCGCGGTAAAGGCGCGCGTGATACGTCCACTGGTTGAGCACGTTGACTTTGACGAGCGGCGCCTCCTCAAAAATGCTGTCCTCGGAAAGCACGGCGAGATCCAGCGACGTCAAAAGTTTTCCGATTCCGTGGTTAATTTCGGGGTCGGCATGATACGGACGCCCCGCAAGGACGATGATTTGCTTTCCTTCGGCGCGGGCCTTGAAGATAATCTCCCTACCCTTTTCCCGAACGTCGGCGTGATACTTTTCAAGGCGGGCAAAGCCCTCATCCAGCGCTTCCTCAATTCTCCTTTTCGGAAACTTATATTTCCCCAGCGCGCGGCGCAGGTTGCGAACCGTCGTTTCCCGCATATTGGGGTCGAGATAAGGCATGACGAAATTATCGTCGTTCAGGCGCTCGTTATTCGCTTTCAGAAGTTCCGCATAGTACGCCACAACCGGACAATTATAGTGATTGACGGAATCGTGCTCGTCGATATTATAACTCTCGCAAGGGTAGAAGATAAAATCCACCCCTTTATCCAAAAGGCTCTCGATATGTCCGTGCATGAGTTTCGCGGGATAACACGCCGTATCGCTCGCCACCGTATGCTGTCCGCGGAAATACAATTCACGCGAACTCTTGTCGCTGAGGACAACTTCAAAGCCTAACTTTTCAAAAAATCCCGCCCACAGAGGAAGCTGTTCAAACATGACGAGCTGAAAGGGAAGTCCCACGCGGCCGAGCTTTTCCGTCGTTCCGTCCGACGGCGTTACGCTCTCCTGCAATCTGCGGTACTTATAGGCGAACATATCCAAAGCATCCGAACGGAGCTTTTTTCCCGCGCCTCTTTCACACTTATTCCCCGATATGTATTTCCTGCCGTCCGCAAACGTGATAATGTTGATATTACAATTCGACGTACAGCCGTGGCAGTTTGCACAGCGAGAGGTATAGGTAAAATCGGAAAGCTCGATCGGAGAGGCGAGGGAACTCGCCGCGACGTAAGCGGGCTGCGTCTCCTTGGCGTAAAGCGCCGCCCCGAACGCGCCCATCAATCCCGCAATCGCGGGACGGATAACTTCTTTCCCCGTCTCCTTTTCAAAGGAACGGAGCACGGCGTCGTTCATGAACGTTCCGCCCTGCACGACGATATGCTCGCCGAGCTCCTCGGGCGTCTTTGCCCGAATGACTTTATAAATAGCGTTTTTGACGATGGACGACGAAAGCCCCGCGGAGATGTCCTCGACGGTAGCGCCCTCTTTCTGCGCCTGCTTGACGGAACTGTTCATGAACACCGTACAGCGCGAACCCAATTCGACGGGGTTTTTCGCAAAGAGGCCGAGCCTCGAAAAGGTTTCGATGTCCATATTCATGGCTTTGGCAAACGTCTGGATAAACGAACCGCAACCCGAAGAACAGGCTTCGTTGAGCATAATGGAATCGATGGCGTGATTTTTGACCTTGAAACATTTAATATCCTGCCCGCCGATGTCGATGATGAAATCGGCCTTCGGATTGAAATGAAGAGCGGCCTTGAAGTGCGCCACGGTCTCCACAATGCCGAAATCGGCCTTCAAGGCGGCCTTGATGAGATCCTCGCCGTATCCCGTCACCGCGGCGGCGCGGATATTGATTCTGTCCCCTCCGAGTTCGTAAATCTCTTTGAGCTTCTCCACGACTATATCGAGCGGCTGACCGTTATTCGACTGATAATGAGAATATAAAATTTTACAATCCTCGGTAATGAGAATCATCTTCGTCGTCGTAGATCCGCTGTCGATTCCGAGATAGGCGTCGCCGCGATAGGTATGAATATCCGCAAATTCGAGATCGCTGCGCTTATGGCGGGCGATAAATTCGTCGTATTCCGCGCGGTCCTTGAAAAGAGGTTCGCCCGTGACGATGTCGTCGCTGTTTTTGCTGTTTTCTATTTTACGGATAATCTCGTCCATGGACGTTTCATCCGCGTTTTCCGAATAAAGCGCGGCCCCCAAAGACATGAAGCAGGGCGCGTTTTCGGGAAATATCGCATGCTCGTCGTCGAGTTTCAGCGTTTCCTTGAACGCACGGCGAAGCGCCTTCAAGAAGTACAGCGGTCCGCCGAGAAAGAGCACTTTTCCCTTAATCCGTCGCCCCTGCGCCAATCCCGCCACCGTCTGGTCCACCACGGCCTGAAAGATAGAAGCGGAAATATCCGATTTTGCCGCGCCTTGATTGAGCAGCGGTTGAATGTCCGACTTTGCAAATACTCCGCACCGCGAAGCGATAGGATATGTCTTTTCGGCACGCAAAGCCAATTCGTCCATTTCGGAAACGGAAATATTGAGAAGCGTCGCCATCTGATCGATAAAGGCGCCCGTCCCGCCCGCACAGCTCCCGTTCATGCGCTGTTCGGTTCCGCCCGTCAGGAAAATAATTTTCGCGTCCTCGCCGCCCAGCTCTACCGCCGCGTCCGCGTCGGGATAATAATGTCGAATCGCGATAAAAGCAGCCTGTACCTCCTGCACGAAGGAAATGCCGCTCTTTTCCGCCAAACCCAGCCCCGCGCTTCCCGTAACGGCGACACGGAACTGCTCACCCGGAAAAAGGGAAGCAACCTTTTTCAATTCTCCTAAAACACATTCCTTGACCTTAGAAAAATGCCTCTCATAACTTTTATATAGGATTTTATTCGTATTCGGATCGATCACCGTCACTTTGACGGTCGTAGAACCTACGTCGATTCCCAATAATCTTGACATCAAAAGCCTCTTTACTATAAAAATTTCTCGACAGGAAGCGCGGAAATCGCTCTTCCGAGTATATACGGTAAAAATCTTCTGTCCCTTTCGGGAACGGCTATATTATATCACAAAATCGAAAAAAAATCAACCGTGGAAAAGCAAAAATTATGTTAAATTTTTACCAAAAACTATTTCTATCTAATGAAAAAATTTTCCCTACACTCGTTTACTGTCGATATTAAAAATTTTTTTTGCGAGACATGTTTAGAATTATAATTCAAGGAAAAAATATAAACAAATTGAAAATTCTCTATAACAATTTTTTCCCAAAAACAATATAATTCTAATTTGGAATTATATTGTTTCGAATAAGGTTTATAATTCCGGAAAAGAATTAATTGGAAATCCGACATGAAAACAAGAAGTCAACAATATGGAACTCATAACATCATCGGCAAAAACGTCGAGCATTTGAGAAAGGAACGCGAAATAAAGCAAAAAGATTTTATAGCGAAGTTGCAGATAGCGGGTCTCGACATTAATCCCACAAGTTATTCAAAATTAGAAGGACAAATACGAGTAGCTACGGACAAAGAGGTTTTTATTATTGCCAAGGTGCTTCGAGTTCCGATAGAAAGATTATTTGATAATGTAGCGTTCGAATAAAAAAGGTTTTCGCTTTACCGTAATTCCGATAGAAAATAAAGAGAGGTCTATTGTTTCCGATAGGCCTCTCTTTTTGTTAAAGATTTTCAAAAAGTCTAAATGTAATTCGTTATTATTTACTTGACAAGCGTATTCTCTTCGGCATATAATATAGATAATAATCAATGTGAGGTTGGATATGAAGTTTATAGAATATACTGAAATGCTCAAAGCGTTGGGCGAGAATACTCGCTTGCATATTTTCGATATGTTGCGCAACGGTACGCTTTGCGGATGTAAAATTCTTGAACAACTTAATATTACCCAACCTACTCTTTCGCATCACATGAAAGTGTTATGCGACTGCGGACTTGTAAAGGCAGAGAAAGACTGGAAATGGACTTATTACACGATTGACTGCGAAAAGTTGCAGGGCTTGCTTTCCTTCCTGAGCGATACAAAATGTACGAGAGGAAAAAGATAGTCCGAAAAAATTTTTGTCTTTCAGATAGATGATTGTCAATATTACAGGAGGATTTATGGAAGAAGACGAAAAGATTTTATCAAAAGAAAACGATATAGAACACACTAGCAAACAATCATGGTTTAAGCGTCATAAAAAATTACTGATTTTTCTCGGCGTTCTTATCGTTATAGGGCTTACAATCGGAATTGCCGCAGTGACTGACGGGCTACGCGGCATAGAAGTATTAGGTAACTTTATAACGGACCAAATTTTGGGTATGCAATGGATGAACACTTTGCTCGGCATGGCGTTTACCGGAATATTCGGTATGGAATTTACGGCAACACGTTGGGGAGGGGCTATACAGTTTTTTATTTACGATAAAAAAGCCGTCGAACAAGAGCCTGAAATGATGATCGAATTGCTTGTCGAAAAAGTGTATGTATATAGCGATGACCGTATCGAAATTATGTTGCACTATGTAGATACGCCAATTACCCCTAAACCAATTGAATACGATAAAGATGAAAGCCCTGAAGGTGAAAGCCTTCGGGGTTCTCTTATTTATACGACTAAAATCTTTGTCGATAACGATATCTTTAAGGGTATGAATAAAAAAATCCTCGAACCTGCGTTCAAGGAAACTCAAAAAATGCCCGTTTTAATTGAAATTAGAGGATAAAACTATGGTTTTTACTACTAAAAGGTGTTCGTGCGAGGTTAAACAAACGCACATTGGGAAGTTGTTGTAAAAAATCGCAGAAGAACCATGAAAACGCAGTTTTAGCCGCAAAAAATTGCGGGATAGCCGAACCCGTTGTCAATCTCGGAGATATGACGGAAATAATGAAATACGGTGTAATGGCTACCCCCGCGCTTGTTATTGACGGCAAAGTTGTTTCAACCGGGCGTATGCTTTCCGTTGAACAAATCGAAAAACTGATTAAAGACAGATTATAAAATGATTTGTCCGAAAGAGAAAACCTTTTTCTTTTTCATCAAATACGGAGACTTTTCAGACCAATCCGTAAGCGGTCAAAATGTTTATCTGCGCGTCAAAAATATTGTGCAAAAATTTTTTTACCGCCGCATTGGTCGCATTATCTATAAACATACTGTCGTTGCTTTTCAGCATAGCGATAATGGCATTAAAATTCTGATAAATGATTTGGCAATCCTCTTCGATAGCCGTATAAGCCTCCTCCGTTCCGTAATGCTGAATCGAATACATTTCGAGAATCGTATCGTTCATTTTATGAAAAATTTCCGTTCTTCCCGAAGAAAACACTTCCGAGGTTTCATGGTTGAGGTCGCTCAAAAGCTGTATAAAGCGCTGTAATCTCTCGTTTCCGACCAAATCCGTAGCCATTATAATTCCACTCCGTTCTTTTTCAAGAGCTCACGCGCCGTCTCCACGCTATCCATACCTGTCCTGTTTTTGATAGGCGCAAATTCCTTTTCCCGTTCTACTTCAAAAGGCAAAACGCTCTCCATCGGCCGAATGAGATCGACGGCTAATGTTTCAAATTTCAGCCCGTTTTCTCTTTCGGGCTTTTTTATTTCTCCTCGCTCGTCCACATATTCTATCTTTTTCTTGACGATATGGACGGGGATTCGCCTGTCCGCCGTCTCCTCCAATTTTGACAAACGGAACAGGTAATTGAGAATGACCCCGTAACGATAGGAAAGCACCCCGTTTTTCGCCCGACGATTCGCCATTTCTTCGCTCAATTCGTAATATTCTATGATTGCCGGACACCCGTCCTCTTCGCAGAGCACTCCGACCCGCTCTTCGGGATACGCCTTTGCTACCGCTTTTGCACCGCAGTTGACTCCGCTTAATAATGTCGCTCCTATGAAAACGGGATCGGCGATACGCTGCAACACATTGTCCACCGCATAAATATTGATCCATTCTATTCCGCGCTCATGAAGCTCTTTACATAATCCCGCGCGCAACATGGAAGAAAACCAGCCGCCGTTTCCGTTGGGAGAAAGAGCGGGATAATCTTTGCTTTCCAGATAAATCTTTCCCTCAAAATCGACCGCAGGTGCCATGTCTTGCACAAAAAATTTTATTTCCGAAGCAGGGTACCCGAACATATCGTGTTCCTGCCAAAAGGCTACGGTCTCTCCATGATTTTTCTCGCTCGTCATGACGTAAAGAGGAATATACGCACCACATTCCTCCACGACGTCTGTCAAATTTTTCATCTGCTGTTCAAAAATATACAGCGGGCGGGTAATCCCGATGTTATAAGCTCCCTTAGGACCGTCTACGCCCAATCGGGTACCCTGTCCGCCGGCCAAAAGCACTGCCGCCACCTTCCCGCTCCGAATCGCTTCTGCTCCCGCGGCAAAAAATTCTTCCCGCCTCTCTTTAATGTCTTTCAAAGACATTCCCTCGATGGGCCGAATATCTCTCCCCTTTCCGCTGAGATCTTCGGGATTTTTCAACACCTCTTCGAAAGACCAGTCTATTTTCTCTATTCCTTCCAGCAAACGGGATCTTTCCGCGCCGTTCAGCTCTTTATAAAATCGGAGAAGTTGCTCCTGCCCCTTTTCCTTCAACAATCTTTCTGCCTGTTCGTAAGTCATAAGTTTATTCACTCTCGACGATTTTCTTATTATTGTAGCAGACTTTTTTGGTAAAATCAAGCCTTTTTGATAATTTCTCGCAAAAAAAGAAAAAATATTTCTGTTCTCATGTAATTGTGCCGCTCCGAAAAACGAAGCGACACGGCGAAAAGGACAGTAAAGAAAGTTTTTTGAAGAGTTCGCGGCGCACAGTCTATTTCTTTGCGATATATTTCCGCATATCGATAGCACAGGCAATCAGAATAATCGCGCCCTTTACAATCGTCTGTATTTCCGGCCTGAGATTGAGAAACACCAGACCGGCATTGACGAGCTGCAAAAGAATAACCCCGATGACGACGCCCTTTATTTTTCCGATTCCGCCCATGAACGAAACCCCGCCGATCACACAGGCGGCGATTGCATCCAGCTCATAATTGACGCCCGTAGCGGTCGAATTGGAGGAGACTCGGGCGGATTCCACGAAAGCAGAAATGCCGTACAATATCCCCGCGAGCGCAAAGACGATAACTATCGTTTTTGCCACGCTGACGCCGGAAACAGTAGCTGCTTCCGGATTGGTACCGACGGCGAACATATTTTTTCCCAGCCGCGTTTTGTTCCAGACAAACCAGATGGCGATTGCGACGGTGAGAACAATCCAAAAGTAATTAGGAATTTTTACACCGCCGATTTTAAAGCCCCCCGTGACGAGGTCGAGATACCGATCGTCCAATCCGGCAATAGGCGCGCTGTTATTTTGTCCCAAGGAAACATACCACATTACGAGCCCATAGAGAATAAGTTGAGTACCCAGGGTAACGATGAAAGGATGCAATTTGAATTTTGATACCATAAATCCGTTGAAAGCCCCGACCAATCCTCCGATGAGCATGGAGATGATCAGCGCAACGGGAATCAGCCAAAGTCCGAATGAAAGTCCCGAAAACATTTTATTTGCGGTACCGTTTGCCTGTAAAAGAGAGGCACAGACGCAGGCGCAAAGGCCGAGGCACCTTCCGGCGGAAAGGTCGGTGCCCGTCAAGACGATAATGCCGGCGACCCCGAGCGCCATAAGGAGGCGCGAAGCAGATTGCATCGTGATATTGACGATAGAATCAAATGATAAAAATCTTTGATTGTAGATAAATACCACGATAACAAAGACAAAAATCAGCATATAGAGCGCATTATTGAGAAGACAATCGATGACTCGCCTTTTCTTTTCTGCCTTGGGAAGGCGCCGAAAATCATTCCACGCCGCTTTCTTTCGAGAAAGGAAGCTCATATCTTCTTTTTCTTGTTTTGTATTCATTTCATCAGACATAAATTAAACTCTCCTCATACATATTTTGCAGCCAAAGCCATAATTTCTTCCTGCGTACAGTTATTTCCGTCCACTTCTCCCGCGATTCTGCCGCCGGACATTACGATAATACGATCACAAACTCCCATCAATTCGGGCATTTCGGAAGAAACCATTATGACCCCTTTTCCCTCCCTTGCCATTTCGATAATCAGTTGATAAATCTCATATTTCGCCCCCACATCGATTCCTCGCGTCGGTTCGTCCAAGAGGAGCACCTGCGGCTTCGTGAGCAGCCAGCGACCGAGAATGACTTTTTGCTGATTTCCGCCCGAAAGAGTCTTTATCGGCGTCGAGAGGGAGGGCGTCTTGATCCTCATGGCATCAACTGCCCATTTCGCGTCCCTTGCCATCCTGCGTCTCGATAACAGCCCCAATTTTCCTCGATAGCGTCGCAAATTGGAGATACAGGTATTTTCCAAAATGGAAAGTCCTCCGAAAATGCCCGTAGCGCGGCGCTCCTCGGTGATCAGTGCAAATCCCTTTCCTATCGCTTCGGACGGAGAAGAAATCTCTAACGGATTGCCGTGGAGTATAATCGTTCCGCCCGATTTTTCGTTCATTCCGAAAATAGTCTCCAAAACCTCGGTCCGCCCCGCCCCCACAAGTCCGGCAACCCCGAGAATTTCCCCCTTTCTTAAAGAGAAAGAGATGTCCTCGATCGACTGATAGCGCGCGGAAAGATGCTCTACACGCAAAAGCTCGTCGCCGATTTCGTGGTCGCGAGAGGGATACATATTGGTGAGCTCGCGCCCTACCATACGGCGAATAATTTCCTCTATCGTTAAATCCGCCGCCGCGTCCGTAGAAATGAATTTTCCGTCCCTCATAACGGTCACTTCGTCGGAAATCTCCAAGATTTCTTCCATTTTATGTGAAATATAGATAATTCCGCATCCGTTTTTCCTTAATTTCCGAATAATTTTAAATAAGTGGACAACTTCCGGAGAGGTCAGAGAGGAAGTTGGCTCGTCGAGAACGAGAATTTTTGCATGATAGGAGACTGCCTTGGCAATCTCTACCATTTGACGCTGTGCGACGGAAAGCCTGCTCATCAGAATGCGCGGGTCTACTTTAATTTCCAATTCTGAAAAAAGCGCCTCTGTACGCTTGTACATCTCTCTTTCGGATACCAATCCGCATTTTGTCGGATACCGTCCCAGCCATAGATTATCCATAACATTTCGCTTCAAGATCTGATTCAGCTCCTGATGTACCATCGCGACGCCGTTTTCCATGGCATTTTTCGGGTCCGTAAAAGAAACCTCCTCACCTTCGATTTTGATCGTCCCTTCATCTTTGCGATAAATACCAAATAAGCACTTCATCAATGTGGACTTTCCCGCTCCGTTCTCCCCCATTAAGGCGTGTACCGTCCCGGGCCTTACGAGCAATTTTGCTCCGTCCAAGGCCTTTACCCCCGGAAAGGATTTGACTATATTCCGCATTTCCAAAAGATATTCATATTCCGACATCGTTACCTCCCCTTTTTCAGACATAGACGTCCCGTCCATCTCTCCGTTTATGCATGCGTCACCGGCGTATAGGGAATCCTCAATTTTCTGCCGCCTGCATCGAACTGATAATCGGTCCCCGCGAGAAAATCTTTGCCGACCTTGATATTTAAGGCTATTTTTTCAATCGCTTCCGCCATCGCTTCTCCGTCCTGACGGACCGTAGCTTCCATACTCCCGTTCCTCATCGCGTCGAGCGCCGTAGCTAAAGCATCTACTCCGTAAACCGGAATATACGGCTTTGAAGCGTCATTTTTACTCCCCGTTTCGTTATACCCCCTCGCCTTTAAGGCAGAAATTACCCCTAATGCCATATCGTCGTTATTACAGATGACAAGCTCTATATTCGGACGGTTATTTTCTACTTTGAAAAGCGCGCTCATCATAGAATTTGCAGTGGCACTGTCCCAATTTGCCATTTGCTCTTCGCCTACGCGTTGAAGAATATCTCCTGATTTATTCGCCACCGTCAAACCCGTATTCTCCGCCAAAATTCGATTGGCTTCGGAAACGGAATATTTCGTCCTTCCGTCTGCTTCGGCATTGCCCACCTCCGCGCGAAACATCGCATATTGAATCTTTCCGTCGCCGTTCAGGTCATACTTTCGGAAACTTTCATCGGTCGATAAAAGCTCGGCTATCATCTGCCCCAACATATACCCCGGAGCTGTGGGATCCGTTCCCACAAAACAAAACTTATCCGAAAGATTTACAGCTTCGTCACTCACTTCGCGATTAAAAAAGATCACGGGTAAATCCCGCTCCTTCGCTTTTCGGGCGAGCGCTTTCCCCGAAGCCTGAAAATCTACCGCATTGATTAAGAGTAAATCCGCTCCCTTGATAATGGCGGTATCTATCTGCGTGCTTTGAGTCTGTTGACTGTTTTCTCCGTTATATGCAGTATAGGCTATCTCTTCGGCATGCGCCTTAAACTTTGACGCGAGGGCCGTCCGCACAGTGGAAATATAGCTATCGTCGTATTTATAAGCAAACATGGCAATGTTATATCTATCGTCATTCCTTCCGCAAGAAACAGACGTTCCGGCTCCGAATAACGCAACTAGTGCGAAAATCAATGCTTTTCTGATGACCTTCATAACAAAAGCTCCTTTTTTCAAATATTTTCCCTAAGCTTTTCTTTGGGACTTTTCCTATTTAGTTTAACCAAAATTCAAAAAAAATGAATGGGGAAGCTCAATATACCTTTACGAATTTATCATAATTTTTTGCATCAAAAAGCCCTGCCGATTTCCGGCAGGGCTTTTCCTTACGATATAAAATTTTTGTCAGAGAGATTTATCTGAAACGGCATTGGACGCCTTCAAAGAACGCTTGTTGGATTCGTCCCCCAATAATTCAAACACTGCGCTGCAAAGCATGTCCATGATATACGACTGAGCGACGACAGTCGCCAAAGAACCGCCTTCATAAGCAGCTTCTTTTCGACAAGTATAGAAAGTATAATCTGCATACTTTGCAAGGGGAGATCTATTATAATTGGTGATGACTACAATCGCCGTACCATTCTTTTTGGCTATCTCGGCAAGATTGATAATGTCTTTCGTCGCGCCCGAAACGCTGACTAACAAAATGACGTCCCCTTTTCCGAGATTGGAGGCAATAATCGTCTGCATGTGCGTATCGCTGGTATTTTCCACATATATCCCCGCGCGCACGAGCTTATTTTTCAACATCACGGGCGCCACAGCCGAATTTCCCACGCCGAAAACGCAGCATTTCCCCGCGCCGATAATCAATTTCGCCACAGCGATACAATCATCATAATCGAGTTGTTTATAAGTCTCAAAAATCGCGTCCGTCATATCGTCCGCAATCCGTTTCGCTCGACCGGTATCGTCTTCGTTTTTCTCCGAACCGAGTTCCTGACTCAAATTGAGCTTAAAATCTTGAAAGCCCCTATAATCGAGCTTTCTGCAAAAGCGCAAAAACGTCGCCTCCGCAACCCCGAGCAGAGAAGCCAACTCGGTAATCGACATATAAATAATGTCCTCTTTTTCAATTTTCTTCAACCCGTCTATGAGCCGAACTTCCGTCTTTGTGGCGACAGGGCGCAACCCCTCTATCCTATCGAAAACCTTTCCTATCATTTTATCTCCCGTTCCCCTCGAATAATAAAATTACTTCTGAAAATTTATTTCATTTTACAACAAAAATAAAAAAATGTCAACTTAATTCCTAACCGTGGAAATATTTTCTTTATTGAAAAACAAGAATCGGAATTATAAAAGAACACGGGCCTTTCGGCCCGTGGGTTCAAAGTTCGCTTGTCGTAATGTTGTTACGGTAAAAATTCATCTGTAAAGCCCCGTCATAATACGGCAGGATATCCTCTTCCAGTTCTTCTATTTTCTCAATCTTGCCCGAAAGATATGCTTCTAACTTCTCTTTGCAGGAAAGGACTCGAAGGATAAGTCCGCCCAAGCGCGCGTCCTGCACTTCAAACCCGAAGCCTTTATTTTCTTTTACCCAAAGCTCCTTAAACGCTTCATAAAATGCCTTGATACGTCCGGGCAGAACGGCATAGTCCTCTTTCGCGAGAACAGATAAAGTCCTTTTGTCACCCTCTTTATAAGCCCGACGGGTACGTACCCCCAAATCAGCTTTGATTTCGAGAACGGAACAAAGTCTGGAAAGACAATCGAAAATATACTTAAATTCTCCTGCGCGCTCTGCGGCGTCGGAAAGTTTTAAGGCATATCCTCCATAAGGGATTTCCCCTCTGCGGGCAACCGAATCGTCCATAACGCCGAGGAAACAATCCGAATACAGTAACGATTTAGCAGGATTCTCCACTTTTTCGCCGGCGGAATTGTCGGGCGCCAAGTTGGGAAGCTGCAACGCCATAAAATCTTTATAGGACAAACCGAACAATTCTGAAAATCCCTTTTCGATTTCAGCCTCGTCCGTTACGCCGTCTGCATAGCGGCGAATTGCATACAATGCGGGCAGGAGGGAGAAAAAGGAACATTCTCCGCCGTTGTCCTTCCACATTGTGATGAGGATATTTTCAATCCCGTATTTCTTCACGTTCTCCATCGCGGGTTTCATAGTTAAAAGAGAGTACGAGGACATGGGCGCGAAGCCGTTCCAGCTCCACGCGCCGCCCGCGAACCAGATTTCTCTGCCGAACTCTTTATGGGACGCGAACATCGCGTCGTAATCGGCTCCGTCGGTATGGTAATAATCCCAATAGGTCAAAGCCACGTTTTCAGGTACACGGGCGCGCACCTCCTCGGGAATATGAATTTCCCGCCCGTAATAATCACCGTGACAATGGATACGGAAAAACATATCGCTCCACATATGCGGCTTGAAGCCATACTTTTTCGCAATCTCCGCTACTTTGGAAAGATGTCTATTGAGAAGCTCGAAACGATCGACAAAGCCATGTCTATCCAAATATTTCCCCAGCCCCACCATGTGCGCTTCGTCCATACCGATGTGGACGTTTCGGCTGGTAAAATTCTCCGCCAGAGACACAAAAAGTTTATCGATAAATTCGTACGTCTTATCCTCGTCGATGAGAAGAATATCATTTACGTCGATAATCTCGCCAAAACGCGCCAATTTCGCCGGACAGGTAAAATGCGCGAGCGTCTGAATGCACGGAATCAGCTCAATCCCGTGCGCTTTCGCGTATTTGTCTAAATCTTTCAGCTCCGCTCCCGTATATCGGCCGCGGAGATACCCGAAATAGGGCTCGCCCTCTACCTCGTATGTGTCCTCGGTATACAATTCCAAAGTATTATAGCCCATCTTTTCCAGACAGTCTATCATGCGTTTCACCGCTTCAGGCTTCATTACCGCGTTGCGCGAACAATCGAGCATTACGCCGAAATGTTTATATGCTTCCATATATTTTCCCTTCCTTCATTTTGATGAACTCATTATAGCATATTTTTCCGTTTCCGACAATAAAAATCTTTCTCCGCATTTCTAAAATCTTTCATAAATCGGCCCACTTCTTTCCCCTGTCTCGAAAATTTTTATGAAAGAAAAAATTCTTTTGAAAATTTTACCTTTTTCTCTTGACATTTTCTTCTAATTGAGATATAATATCATTAAGAAAACTTGAAACAGAGTTAAAATTAATTTACAAGGAGATGTAAGACTATGAAGAAATTTGTTTGCCCTATTTGCGGTTATGTTCACGAAGGCGATACTCCCCCGGCGGAATGTCCTATCTGCCATGCTCCCGGCTCCAAATTCAAAGAAATGACGGAAAAGACTTGGGCGGCAGAGCATATCGTCGGTGTAGCAAAAGACGCACCCGAAGATATTAAAGAAGGACTGAGAATGAATTTCAACGGCGAATGCAGCGAAGTCGGTATGTATTTGGCTATGGCGCGCGTTGCTATCCGCGAGGGCTATCCCGAAATCGGCGAATTCTATAAGCAAGCGGCTTGGGAAGAAGCGGAACATGCCTGCAAATTTGCAGAACTCTTGGGAGAAGTTGTCACCGATTCCACCAAAAAGAACCTCGAACTTCGCGTCGACGCGGAATTCGGCGCTACGCAGGGTAAAGTCGATATCGCGAAAAAGGCGAAAGAGCTCGGTCTCGACGCGATTCACGACACCGTACACGAAATGGCTCGCGACGAAGCTCGTCACGGTAAGGGCTTCGAAGGGCTTTTGAAGAGATACTTCGGCAAGTAATCTGATTTTTGCTTACACTTTTAAGATAAATCCCCTCTCCCGCCCTTTCTTCGGAAAGGGCGGGAGTTTTTCTGTTTTTCAAAGACTTGACAGGGCAAAGAAATCATGATAAAATGTAATTTATTATTACAATAAAGGGAGAAACGCTTATGAAAATTCGCCTTGCCGACTATATAGCGAACTTCCTCGTCGATCGCGGGATTACAGATTGTTTTACCGTCGTCGGCGGGGGCGCCATGCACCTCAACGACGCGTTCGGCCACAAAGCAGGTCTGAAATGCCACTATAATCATCACGAACAAGCCTCGGCAATCGCCGCGGAGGCTTATGCCCGCCTCGACAACCGTCCCGCGCTCGTCTGCGTGACGACCGGTCCGGGAGGTACGAACGCTATCACGGGCGTTTTGGGGGCATGGCTGGACTCTATCCCCATGTTCGTCGTCAGCGGACAGGTCCGCTATGATACGACTGCACGTTACGCCGAACAATTTACAAACGGGCTTTCCCTCAGGGCCGTCGGCGATCAGGAATTCGATATTACCCGCTCGGTTGGCTGTATGTGCAAATACGCGGAAATGTTGGAAAAGCCGGAAGATATTCGTTATATGTTGGAAAAGGCTTGGTTTCTTCTGAAAACGGGGCGTCCGGGGCCCGTATGGCTGGATATCCCCGTCAATTATCAGGGTATGATAATTGAAACGGACGGTCTTCGCGGTTACGATTCGACCGAAGAGGAAGCGCAGCTTCCCGCGCCCGTCAGTGACGAGATTGCCGATCAAATTATTAAAAAGATAGCCGGTGCAAAACGCCCTGTCATTTATGCGGGAGGGGGAATCCGCCTATCAGGCGGATTCCCGGCTTTTCGAAAAGCCGTCGAACGGCTCGGCGTTCCCGTCGTTACCTATTGGAACAGTGTAGATCTTATCGAGGACGATAATCCCCTCTATTGCGGCAGAGGCGGAAACATGGGCGACCGAGCGGGCAATTTCGCCGTACAAAACAGTGATCTTCTCTTAGCGGTCGGGACCCGACTGAGTATTCGCCAAGTCGGATATAATTGGAAAACTTGGGCGCGGGAAGCAAAAGTCGTCATGGTAGACATCGACCCCGCGGAAATGAAAAAGCCCACTATTCACGTAGATATGCCCGTCCACGCCGATGCGAAAGATTTTTTTGAAGCGCTTTTGCGCCGCACAGAAAAAAATTCTGCCGAAAATCCCGTATCTTTGCGCGAAGATTGGAGAGAACAATGCCGGCTGTGGAAAGAGCGTTACCCCGTCACTTTGGAACGACACTGGGCGGAAAACGGAAAGACGGCCAACGTCTTTGCCTTTATCCGTTTTTTGAGTGACAGTCTCCCCGAAAACAGTCTGACTGCCGTCAGCAACGGCGCATGCTGCGTCGTGGGACACCAAAATTGGCGAATGAAGCGCGGCACGCGCTTCATTATCAACAGCGCCGTGGCCAGTATGGGCTACGGTCTGCCCGCGGCAATCGGGCTGTGCTTGGCGGCCGAAGGAAAAGAGACGATTTGTCTGGAAGGCGACGGCAGTATCATGATGAATTTACAGGAATTGCAGACCGTCGTCACTTCAAAGCTCCCCATTAAAATTTTCCTCATCAACAATGAGGGATACCATAGTATCCGTCAGACGCAGAACAATCTTTTCGGAGGACATTCCAAAGTCGGAATCGGCCCGGAAAGCCACGATTTATCCTTTCCCTCCTATAAAAAAATTGCGGAGGCATTCGGGTATCCCTATTTCGAAGCGCACAGCAACGCGCAGATGAAAGAGGCAGTAAGAAACGCTTTGAGTACGGAAAGTTTTGCTTTCTGTGAGATTTTTACCGATACGAAACAGGTTTGGGAACCGAAAAGCAGCACCAAACGCCTCCCCGACGGGCGGTTGGTCAGTCCGCCTTTGGAGGATCTCGCGCCTTTTTTGGAGAGAGAAGAGCTCCTTAAAAATTTATATATTACTCCCATAGAAGAAGAATAATGAAAATCAGCCGCCCGCAATACGGGCGGCTGATTTTGTCCGAAAAGACTCTCCTTATCCCCGTTTCAGCGGCCGATCGACCGATAACAGGCCGTATTCAATCTTTATCGTGAATATAGATAAGCTCTCCGCCCGACAGACGGGACTTCTCAGCTGCAATTCCCATAAGATGACTCTCGACAGACGCTTCCAAAGACGTAGCCGCTTGCTGTTCCCCCGAAAGGACTTCGTACAGCTTCCCGATGAGTCCGCTGTCTCCGCCGCCGTGGCCATAGCCGCTTTCGATAAGAGCGCCGATACGGAGCGTTTGCATCGGCTTTCCAAAAGGTTTGACCTCTATTGTATCCCGCGCTTCGTCGAGTACGATTTCTCCCGTCGTGCCGAAAAATCGCATGATTCTGCCTCCCCCCGCCGTGAATGCCGTCATAGTAAGCGTCGCCTTTACGCCGTTTTCAAAGGCCATAGAGACCTGCTGATGATCCACTACATCGTTGTCGCAAGCAAATACGCATCTGCCGTAAGGCCCCGTCTCTATCGCCTCCGTCAACGCCTTTTTCGTCTGAGGAAAAGCCAGTGTCACCACGTTATACGGCCACTCGTTTTCCGGACAACCCTTTTTCTCCCATTCGTCAATATAAATTGTCTTTGCACTGTATGGACAAGTGTCTATATACTGACATTCCAAACAGCGCTTTGCCGCACCCTCGGGCGCATTTTTCGAGGTAAAATAAGTCAAATCCCCCATGGACGAAACGGATTTACAACGCGCTCCCGCGTAATACTGCAATAAGTCTAAGTCATGGCAGCATTTTGCGAGAATCATGGGAGAAGTATCTTCGCTCCGCCGCCAATTTCCGCGCACATAGCTATGCGCCTGATGCCAATAAGCGACTTGCTCCAAGGCTTGAATTTCGACAAGGCGACCGACGGCGCCAGCTTTCAGCAGCTCTTCGACTTTACGGAAAGCTCCCGCATACCGAAGCACGTGACAGACAAGTACCTTTCCGCCATATTTTTTCTGCGCAGCTAAAAGGGAACGACATTCTTCTTCCTTATCCGTTATCGGTTTTTCCAAGAGCACGTCATAGCCCAAACGCAGGGCCTCCTTGCATTGCCATACATGATCTGCGTCTAACGTGGCGATAATCAATAAGTCTGCGCGCTTTTTCGCAAAAAACGAGTCGTCGTCCGAAAAGCGATTCTCTGCTCCGACGCCGAAAAGTTCGCCGTACTTAGAGAGCTTTTCGGGAATTAAATCACACAGCGCGACAATTTTATATTCGTCCTTCCGTTCCGCAATCAAACGGCCATACGTCTCCGCGCCTCTGCCGCCGCAGCCTAAAATCGCAACCGTGAAAATCTTTTTCGACATAGTCTTCCTCCCCGTCTCCCGTCTTTTCCGTTTTCAAAAAAATCGGCGGAAGCTCTGTTTTCTGACGCTATTATAGCAGACTCAAAAAACAATTTCCAGCCGATTTGAAATATCTTTATGTCAAAAATTGATTTCTTTTATTCTCTTTTTGCTCCCGGAGGAAATCCAAATTCCTTTTTATAAGCGCGATAAAACGTATTCGGACTATCAAATCCGCATTCATACGCGATTTTCAAAACATTTTCCCCGCACTTTTCCTTCAAAAGCGCGTCCGCGCGTTTTACGCGCAGGCGATTGACATACGAACTCCAAGATTCCGTTAAATATTTATGTAAAATCCGAGAAAGGTGTTCGCGTGAATAACCGAATTTGGAACTAAGGGCCGAAAGCGAAAGATCTTCTCCGATATTTGCCTCTGCGTAGCGAAGAACGTTGCACACAAAAGCCGAAAGTCGATCCTGTCTATGTTCTTCGAGGGAAACGGTTTCCGCCAAAAAAGAAAGCAAAATTTCTGTAACTCCCGCAAACGTCGTTCGCAAATTTTCCGGTCGGTTCGGACGGGAACAGAGGTCATGGAGGGTTTCCAAAAACCTGAAATCCGAAAACGAAAAAAATTTCGGAAACGTCCTGCCTCCGCGGGAAAGAAAAAAGGGCTGAAAGTATCCCGCATCACCCAATAAAACATATACGATATTATCCGGAGTATCGTGATAAGCATGCACGCGGAAGCCCTCTGAAAAACATGCTTCCCCCGGATTCAGAGTGCGGCTCTCGCCATCGATATTCACTTCCGCCTTTCCGCGTTCCACAAAGACAAATTCTAGGGCGCTGTGAAAATGTGCCGCCGCGTCGTTTAAGCGGCGGTGCTCGAACAAATAATATCCCCGCCCCTCAGCGGGCAGTTCATAATAGCTCATGATCGGACTCCTTTTTTTCATTATACTAAAATTTTTGTCTTTTGTCAATTCCTAAAAAATAAATATCCCCCGAAGCGGGGGATTTGAAAATCGACTTAAAAGCGTGAATACCGGCGGAGGGCTTAAATGACTACCTCCAATTTCTTTCTTTTATATAGTTTCTTCAATATTTTCCTATTTCTGCACATAATATCTCGTAGAATATTAGGGAAACATATAGTATTGGTATTTCCACGTCGTGTATGCTAAACTATTGGCGCGTTATTTCGGCTTTTTAATTCAATACCCTCTTTATGCTATTTTATATACGATTGGCAGCCTTACATATATAACACAAAGGAGTTTTTTGTATATTTTTCATAGCTTGAAGTTAAAGCTCTTTTTCTGACCGACAGCATAGCCAAAGAAGCTTTCAAGGCAATCAGCTAATAAAAGTCTTGATCTTGTTCTTCATAGAAATTCGGCATACCTAATCGTATGCCGAATTTCTTTAACTGTTTTTCATAACGACGGACTCGATATTGTCGGCAATAGATTCTGCCGCATCGAAACAATTTTCAAAATTGCGATATACGTCCCGCCACTCGATTACTTCACGAGTGGTTTCCGCTTCCCTCGACAGCCGACGAACGGCCTCTGTATATAATTTGTCCCCTCGCTCTTCAAGATCGTTCAAAATAATAATCAACTCTTTCAGTTTTTCCGATTTTTTGAAATTTCTGAATTCGCCGAGAAGTTTTACCGTATTTTCACAACATTCAATAATCAAATCCGCAAATTCGCCCGCATCCGGCCGCAGCTTTTTGATATCCGCCATATAGAGAAATGCTACCACGCTTTCGACACTGTCCGTGAGATTATCCGTCACGTGTGAAAGTCGAAACAAGTCCTCCCTGTCAATGGGCGGCAAAAATTCCCGAACTAAAGCGGTCGTCATATCATGTTTTTCCATATCGCAACGATGCTCCAATTCGTGAATGCGGAGACGCTGCTCCTCCAATTCATCGGGATTGAAATCAGCTAAAATCCCTTTCAGAAGCTTGGCTTCTTCCAATGCATATACGGACATGTTGACGAGACATTCAAAATAATCGAAATTCTTCTTTTTGGTTTTCATACGTTCGCTCCTATGTAATTTTTAGAAAATAAATACGAATAATTTCGTCATGAGAAATCCGATAAGTCCGCACCCCGGAAAAGTAAGAATCCAAGTGAGAACCATTTCTTTCGCGACTCCCCAATTTACGGCACGGAATCTCTTCGCCGCGCCTACCCCCATAATCGCCGTCGTCTTGGCATGCGTCGTGGATACGGGCATACCCGCCACGGAACAGATAAGAAGTCCCGCCGTCGCGGAAATATCGGCTGCAAATCCCTGATATTTTTCCAGCTTCACCATATCCATTCCGACAGATTTGATTATCTTCATTCCCCCGATAGACGTCCCGAAAGCCATTACGAGAGAACAAAGAATCATGAGCCATACGGGTACATTTACGGCTCCGGGAGAAACATTTCCCTGAGAAAGAGCCAGTCCCAAAAGAAATACACCCATGAATTTCTGGCCGTCCTGCGCCCCGTGCATAAACGCCGTTCCCGCCGCCGCAACGACCTGACCTTTATCGAAAAACCGATTGGCTTTTCTATAATCTGCCCGTTTACAAAGCCGTTGAATGAGCTTTGTACCGAAATACCCGAGAGCAAAACCGATGGCCAAGGAAAATACGAGCCCAAATAAAACTTTCGCCCATTCGCCGCCATTGACACCGTCAAGATTATTATGCATCGCGATAGCAGAACCGGTAAGCCCCGCAATGAGAGCATGGCTTTCGCTGGTGGGAATCCCGAACGCCCATGCCAACACCGCCCAGACGACAATCGCAAACATCGCCGCGCACAAAGCGATGAGCGCTTCCCGCGCATTGGAACCGAAGTCTACCATATTATATATCGTTTCCGCAACTTTCGGTGACAACAGCGTCATAACGAGTACGCCGAGAAAATTGAAAACAGCGGCCATGATAATCGCCGCGCGCGGCTTCAATGCGCGAGTCGCCACGCAGCTGGCAATGGCGTTAGGAGCATCCGTCCACCCGTTGACGAGAATGACGCCGAGCGTCAAAAGTACCGTGACCCAAAGTGCCGGCGTGGTTGACAATTGCTGAATAAATTGGGATAACGACATAAATTCTTCCTTTCCACTCTCCCGTTTTATTTACATCCGTATTTTACACTCGTATTCATTTTGTATAAATTCGGTAAAAATATTGTAACATATCCCGCAAAATTTTCCAACTGTTTGGGAAAGAAAAAGCGCAAATTGCTTGTAATAAATTTGTAAAAAGTTTTTGCCGAATTGAAAAGTTAAAAAAATTTATAAAAATGATTGACAAAATTCTAAAAATATGATATTCTATTTTTATGAGAAAAATGTTTGCATCTGAAAAGATGAAAAGCATCAAGGATTAATTTATCCTACCGACGCAGAAAAGCGCGGCTGAGTTATAAATTGTCCTTCTGGAGACAGTTTTAACCTATCCGGAATCTTTTAAAAACGAACCTTGCACTTAAAATGTGCGAGGTTTTTTAGTAGCAAAAAATACGGCGAATCTTTCGATTCGCCGTTTTATTGAAGACAAAGAGTTCAGTTGCCGCAACCGCAGCTATTGGTCGTATTATAAGGATACAGACCGTACTGCCGGGCATAATATGCGTCAAAACCGCCGTTTCCGACACTGAGCCCCGTAACGGACGAATTATAAGCCGTACAGCCGTTCGTATTTGTAACGGAAGTTTCGGAGGCCGTCTGAGCAGTCGCCAAGGGCAAATCGAAATAAATTCTGCCCGTAATAGGCACCGAAACTCTTCTTCTGCAATTACAGCCGCAACCGCAGCCGCAACCGCCCATATTTGCGGTATTCGCAGCATTGCCGCAGGCATTTGCCGTATTTACGGCGTTGCAGCCACAACGATTGCAAGAATTTCCGAACAACGTCGAAAAAAGCCCGCCGCAGGGATTACAGCAGTTACAGGGATTGCACATATTACAACAAGTATTGCACATAAACGTAATTTCCTCTTGTGTATTTGAGGATGAACCTCATATTACATTATATGCGAAATCTCCGTCAGTGTGCTATTTATGTTTACATTCTGTTTTTCATGAAAAAGACAGAAAGATATATTCTACCTATTCAGAAAATAAAACGATGCAGAAATTCCGCATCGTTTTTTAAAGAAGTTTTATAATAAAAAGCTCATTTCCTTTTCCCGCCTTTCTGCGTTAAAAAGTAACTTTCTTCAAGCATGCGGCAAATTTCTCCGTCGGGAACGCTTCCGTCTAAAACAACGGAATTCCAATGTTCTTTATTCATGTGATATGCCAGCAGGACGGAAGAATAGACCTGACGAAAAAAATCGAGTTCGGCAGGCAACCCTTTCAGATTGATCCAAATATGTCCCCGGCGCTCAAAAATAAAAGCAAAAATTTTCTTGTTTTCACGATGCCTCACCACTGTCCAATTCGGATCGTCGAAAGGCTGATCCGCATAGACGTTTTCAAATTCAAGACATCGGGAAAGTGCTTCTTCTCTCGTCGATATACTCATTGTTCTTAATTTTAACCTCTGGATTAATAGCCGGCAGCCTCTATACCCTGACGCCTTTCATAAATTAAGTTTCCTCCAAAAATATTTCCACTTTTTCGTAATCAGAATTTTTTGCATAATCGAAAACCTGTGATTTACGAATATAGTCAAAAATACTTTCTTCTGAATCATCGCTCCATCTTGATTCATTGTAAGATTCGTTTTCACTCGCGGGATTGCCAACCATATAAAGTAATGCAAAAATAGTATTAAACAAAATAAATCCTGTTAATGCAATTGTAAACACTAATCTATAAGGTGATGCAGCTGCCATTCCTTGAAGCATTCCCGCTTCAAAAGTTATTCCGCCCGAAAAAGCCAAAACCACTGCCGAAAAAATAGTTAATGTAGTAATTGAGGAAATTTTATTGCTATCCAACTTTGAATCAATCTTGTCCAATTCGCTTTTTGCCTGTATGGCAATAGGGCGTATTTGATTAACTGCCTCTTCCAGTTTATTAACCTTATTTAAAGCTGATCGTTTTCTTGAGAAGGTTGTATGGAAACTTGTGCTGGTGAGGCATTTTGGGACATTTTAGGAATCTGAGCTTTAATAAAATTAAATCTACCTATTTCAAGTCTAATGTGATCTGAAAATTTTCTGTAACTCGAAATTGTATTTTTTTAATTGGCATCTGCTACATTAAGTCCATACCAACGCAATTTGATAAACCAATTATATGAACAAACCAATGATTACGAAAAAGTTGCTAATCAATGGTTATCCGCTACAATTCCTTCAAATATTCCGTTTGGAACCCAGAAAAAGCCTTCAATATTCTTTGAAAAAGTGTTAGATGAAATTGAAGCATTTTTTTCAGGAGATGAAAAATACAAAGATAATCGTTTAGCAATACTAAAAGAATCTGGTGTTGTCCAAAGTTATATAGTTGACGCAATATCCATAGCATTAGCTCCTATCTTGGGAGCTAATGCGGCATTCTTAGCTCCAGTAATTGCTATTGTTTTACTTACAATTGGCAAAATTGGATTAAATGCATGGCTTGCCGCACGCAAAGAAAAACGCAAACAAAACGAGGATAACGATAAACAATAAAAAATGAGCTAACAGATTTCTTGTTGAAAGTCTGTTAGCTCATTTTTTATTTATGAAGAATACTCGAATGTTGCCAAAACGTTGCCACGAGGGGATTTTGAAACTCAAAAGTCCTTATGTCGCAAGGCTTTTTGACATTTTTATCATTACTCCCATTCAATCGTTGCCGGCGGTTTGGACGTAATGTCGTATACGATTCTATTCGCGTGTTTGACTTCGTTTACGATACGGGTACTGATTTTTTCCAAAACGTCGTAGGGAATCCTCGCCCAGTCCGCCGTCATGGCGTCTACACTGGTCACGGCGCGAAGCGCTATGACGTTTTCATAGGTTCTGAAATCTCCCATGACGCCCACAGTCGGACTATTGGTAATTACGGCAAAATATTGCCAAATTTCCTCGTCCAAGCCCGCCTTTGCGATTTCGTCGCGCAGGATGAAATCCGCGTCGCGCAAGGTTTCCAGCTTTTCTTTCGTCACTTCGCCCATGATACGTATTGCAAGACCGGGCCCCGGGAAGGGCTGGCGCATGACTACTTTTCGGGGCAGCCCCAATTCAAAGCCCACGCGGCGAACCTCGTCCTTAAATAAGTCGCGGAGCGGCTCTATAATTTCTTTGAAATCGACGACGGAAGGAAGCCCCCCGACGTTATGATGGCTCTTGATGACGGCGGATTTTCCTTTGCCGCTCTCAATTACGTCGGGATAAATGGTACCCTGTATGAGATAGTCCACCGCACCGATTTTCTTTGCTTCCTTTTCAAAGGTGCGGATAAACTCTTCACCGATAATTTTGCGCTTTTTCTCGGGATCGGAAACGCCCGCCAGCTTTTCGAGAAACACTTCTCCCGCATCCGCTTTGACGAGATTCATGCCCAACTTATCCCTGAACACTTCCATGACCTCGTCTGCTTCGTATTTACGCAAAAGGCCGTGGTCCACAAATACACAGATGAGCTGATTCCCGACCGCTTTATGAATGAGCGTCGCGGCTACTGCGGAATCGACGCCACCGCTCATGGCACACAGCACCTTCTTATCCCCAATTTTTTCCTTCAATTTCTTTACCTGTTCCGCGACGAATCCGCTCATGGTCCAATCGCCCTTCGCACCGCAGACTTCGTACAGGAAATTTTTCAAAATCTGATTTCCGTATTCGGTATGCACGACCTCAGGGTGAAATTGTACCCCGTAAATTTTCCGCTTTTCGTCCGCAAACGCCGCGACGGGACAGGTCCCCGCTTCCGTATCCGCCAAAACATCAAATCCGTTCGGAGCTTCGGAGACATAGTCGGTATGGCTCATCCAGCTGACGCTCTTTTCGGGGACATTCTTAAAGAGATTTCCCGATTTCAAAACGCGGATCTCCCGTTTGCCGTACTCGCTCGTTTCGGCGTGCGTAACGGTGCCGCCCAGCGTGTATGCAATGAGCTGACAGCCATAGCAGATTCCGAGCACGGGTATGCCGAGCGAAAATATCTCGGGGGAGACATGGGGAGACGTTTCCTCATAAACGCTGTTTGGACCGCCCGTGAAGATGATGCCGATGGGATTATATTCCTTGATTTCCTCTATCGTCATATCGCAGTTTTTCAAATCGCAATACACATTGAGGTCACGCACGCGCCGCGCGATGAGCTGATTGTATTGTCCGCCGAAATCGAGGACGAGGACTTTTTCGTGTTGAGTCATGATTTTTCTTCCTTAATCCGTAATAATTTATTTGTCTGTAAAAGCCGAAAAACCGGCACTCATAAATGAAGCGAGCGCCGTTTTCGTATTTCTGCCTTAATTCCGCCTTAATTCCGCTGAGAATAGTTGGGCGCCTCTTTGCTGATGGAAATATCGTGAGGGTGACTTTCGATAAGCCCCGCATTGGTGATCCGCACAAACTCGGAATTGGTACGCAGAGACTCGATATCCTTTTTCCCGCAATATCCCATGCCCGAACGAAGGCCGCCTTTCATCTGATAGATGATCTCCGCGACGCTTCCGCGATAAGGAACGCGCCCCTCGACGCCTTCGGGAACAAACTTGCGGGAATTTTCCTGGAAATATCTATCCTTGCTTCCCGCCGCCATAGCCGCGAGCGAACCCATGCCGCGATATACCTTAAAGCTTCTGCCCTGATACAGTTCGACTTCGCCGGGGCTTTCCAGCGTACCCGCAAACAGGGAACCTATCATAACCGCACTGCCCCCCGCCGCAATCGCCTTGACGATATCGCCGCTATATTTGATTCCGCCGTCCGCAATCACCCGCTTGCCGATTTTGTCCGCTTCCTCGGCACAGTCCATTACTGCGGTGAGCTGAGGAACGCCGATTCCCGCCACTACGCGAGTGGTACAGATAGAGCCCGGTCCGATCCCTACCTTCACGACGTCCGCGCCCGCGTCAAAGAGCGCCTTGGTCGCAGCGGCCGTCGCAACATTGCCCGCAATGAGCGTAATCTGCGGGAACTTCGCTTTGATTTCGGATACCTTTTGCAAGACGAATTTAGAATGTCCGTGCGCCGTATCGATCGCGATGACGTCCGCGCGCGCTTCGACGAGCGCGGCCACGCGCTCCATTGTATTTGCGGCAGTACCGACCGCCGCGCCGACGAGGAGACGGCCGTTTTTATCCCGCGCGGAATTGGGATATTGAATGGACTTTTCAATGTCTTTAATCGTAATGAGTCCTTTAAGGTACCCTTTTCCGTCCACAATGGGAAGTTTTTCTATCCTGTATTTTCCGAGAATCTTCTTTGCTTCTTCGAGAGAAGTCCCCACGGGAGCCGTAACCAGCCTCTCCTTGGTCATCACGTTGGCGATAGGCTGTTCATAATTATTTTCAAAGCGGAGATCCCGATTGGTAAGTATCCCCACCAGCTTTCCGTTCTTCGTGACGGGAACGCCGCTGATACGATACTTTTCCATGAGCGCAACCGCGTCTTTGACGAGATTTTCAGGTTCCAAAAAGAAGGGGTCGGTGATAACGCCGTGTTCACTGCGCTTTACTTTGTCTACCTGTTCCGCCTGTTGTTCGATCGTCATATTTTTGTGAATAATGCCGATGCCGCCTTCCCGCGCAATGGCGATCGCCATTCTGTTTTCGGTGACTGTATCCATGGCTGCGCTGATGAGAGGTATATTTAAGCGTATGTCGTCGGTAAGCTTCGTTTTGAGGTCCACATCTGCGGGCACCACGTCGGAAGCCTGAGGAATGAGAAGTACGTCGTCGAACGTCAAGCCTTCTTTTACAATTCTGCTGCTCATTGGTATGTCTCCTTGTATTTATAGAAAGTTAAAATTTTTTTGACAATGTAAAGAAAACGGACGGGCTGACTCCTCCTGTCCGAATTTGTTTTCAAGAGAGTTCATCCATCCGTTCCGCGGTCAATTTAATGAGCGCGTTGAGGTAATCGAGGTCTTCGTCCGGAAAGTCTGTCGCTTGCGTTTTGAGCTCCTGCATCCCATCCAAAAGGAGTCCCATAGTCTCTATGTCCCCTCCGGAACCGTCGTCCAAAGCAGCGAACAAAACAGCCACCACCGCGTTATTTCTCGGAAAAGAATCGCGATTGACCGCAAAGGCAGCTTCTACCGCTTCCGCCTTTTTTCCGAGCCGATATTTTGCGGCATATACCTGTCCGTAAATATATTGGGCGTAACTTCCGGTAATCCCTGCTTCCGCCGAGCTCTCGTCCATCTCCGCGCAATACTTCGGGAACTGCTCGTCCGCGATAAATTTTTCGCCGTATTTTTCGATTGCTTCGGGCTCGGGATTTTTCGCGCCGATTGCCACTTCTGTTGCATATCCGATGTAATAGATGTTATCCGACTGATTATAGGCGCGGTCGGCAAACCAAGCGCTCGCGCTGTCCATTCCGACGTTATAGGAAATTTCCATCAATGTGGACGGATAAAGAAATACGAGAGCCGTCACCATGACGCCGCACAGCACAATAATTGCCAGCAACGTACTCAATACGGCTTTCAAAATTACCTTATCAATCCGCACTTTTCTTTCCTCCGATTTCCGATTATTATCTATTTTATCACATTCCTTCGCAAAAATCAACTGTATGAAAGAGATTTGTCCGTCATGTTTCGCACCTTTTTTTAATATAATGTTACCATGAAAAAGTTTTCTAAGAAAAAGAACCTCGTTTTCACTCCCGATATTTCGGTCTCCCACGAACAACCGCACAAGGCTTTCCGAATCGGAAGCGCATGCGCGCTCATACTCGCGCCCGTCCTTTTGGTGTCTCTCGGAGCCTGCGGTAAAACCATCGATTATTTCGATTACGTCTCCGAACTAAGAAGTAACATTCTCCTTGCCGAACAAGAGGATTTCTCGCTCAGAGTCTACGCGACGGAAAAAGAATCTCCCTACACTGCCGATGGGGTAAAGCGCGCCGTTTCTCCGCGCGCAGAAATCTATCTCACCGGTCCCGTCGTTACGGAATCTTGCGATATTTCCTTTATTTACGACGGTAAGGAATACGGAGGCGACATGTCCTTCGACAATGTAAAATTGGAGTATTTTTATTCCTGTACATTAGATATTTCCGCGGCGTCCTCTATTTCTTTCAAAATTACAATCGAAGAAACTTCGCTCGAAATGACCGCGACCACGGTATGCACGGATAACATGCTTTCTCCCAAGGAGGTAGTAGAAAAGATTCAGGCGGCGGAGAGCGAAAAATTTAAGTCCCTGACCGATTCCAAGGGATTCGCGGGGGAAATTTATTTGAGATTGATTTACGAGGACGCGCCTTATTATTATATCGGAATTATTGACCGCGAAGGAACTATTTTTGCCCTTCTCGTCGACTCCGAAAGCGGAAAAATCCTCGCGAAGCGGGAAATGTGATTTTCTCCGTTTTTCTCCTCATTCCTTTTTTCTTGTCCATCCTTGCTTTTTTTCAATGAATATGGTATAATATACCGAAAGGGAGGTGAAAAATATGAAGAAGCTGGAAACCCGAAGGCTCATTTTAAGGGAATGGAGAGAAACGGACGCCGACGATTTATATGCCTATGCAAAAAGCGACAAAGTCGGCCCCATGTGCGGTTGGAAACCTCATAAAGACATTCTCGAAACAAAAGAAATTTTGAAGCAGTTCTCCGAACAAGACGAAACCTGGGCACTCGAACTCAAAGAGACGGGTAGAGTTATCGGCTCCTTAGGACTGCATAAAACAAAAAAAGAAAAACTTCCTTTACACTATGATTTCGAACTCGGATATGCTCTATCCGAAGAATATTGGGGCAGAGGCCTTATACCCGAAGCGGCGGCCCGCGCCATAAAATTTGCATTCCTTGAACGTGATGCAAAGGCTCTCATCGTCTCGCACTTTCCCTTTAATTTCCGATCGAAGAGAGTCATTGAAAAACTGGGCTTTCAATATTGTTCTCGACTCGAAAAGAGCTGGAAAAGGTACGACGGACTCGTTCTCGACGAGCTTGTGTACGTCATGACGCGGGAGCGCTATTTTCAGCTTTATGCCGCCATATCCGCTATATAAGTAAAATGTTATGGAAAAATAACAAGTAAGATTTATAGATAACGAGTAAAAATCTAAAAAAACAGGAACGATTGATAGAACGATGAATAAGATTTTACGGAAGAAATCTCCTTCTTTGAAAGCGTCCCTTTTTGAGGACGCCCTTTTTTATGAAAGCGGCTCTTTTTCAGAGCCGCTCTTTCATTATTTTTTATCTTCTTTTTCCTCTTTCTTCTCTGTTTCAGAATCGGACGTATCCTTTTTAATATCTTCTTTGCGTTTGCTCGTCTGTTTGAAAATCTGATGCGCGCCCGTAGCGGAAAGGCCGCTGGCGCCGCCGATAATGATCGCTACAAAAACGTTTTCCGCGGGCATAATCTGAGGGACGGCAAAATAGGCTACGATTCCGAGTGCCACTCCTAAGCCGGCTGAAATTAACGGAATAAATCGTTTGAAGGTCTCATTTTCTTTTACGGCGTATTTGATGACGGCGACGAAAAAATAAACAATAACCGCGATGGCGGGTACACTGATCATTTCAAGATACTCTTCCATATTTTTCCCCTTGTAAAAAGTATATTTACGCTTATGCGCATATTTATTATATGCGTCGGCCGACATAAAAGTTATACGAAAATCGTAAACATCGGTAAAAGGTAAAGCATATACTGTTATTGCGGGTATAAAAATCCCGTAAAATCACTTTCAGGAGAATTTTATGGCAAAAGTTACATTGACAAACCAAGCAGATTTTGCAGGCTCTTATGGTGCGGCAGCAAATCCCGTCACGTTTTCCAGCAATCAAGTCAGTACCACCATCATTCAGGGACTGACCGCTACCAAGACGGCCGACAAAGAATTTTGGGTAAACGGCCCTCTTCTTTATACGATTAAGGTTCAAAACAGTTCCGGTGATACGTTCACCAAAGGAGTTCTTACGGATACGCTCGATTCTGTCGTCACTCTGGATACGACTTTCGGGGTCAAAATCAATGATGCGGCAACTTCTGATTTTACGTTTACCGGTGGAGTTTTGAGCGTAAATCTGCCGGATATGGTTGACGGAGGAACGCTCACTGTTACCTTTCAGATTACTCAAACCGCTCCGTAAACGTTATTTTAAGAACTTAGAGGGACAAAATACTGTCGAATGTTATTGTAATACATATTCCTGCGACTGTCGTTTTGTCTTTCTTTCCCCTTCGGGATCGTACCGCTTATTCGATTACGGTTACGAACGTTGGTATTACATGGGAAGTCGGGCGCATATAGTCTTCGAAAACGGAGCCGATATTTATACAAATTTCGTCGAAGTAAAAGTCCGCAGGCAATAAAATATTCTGAATAAAAGAGCTGCGAAGAATATTCCGCAGCTCTTTCTATTTACAACGCCGAAGGCCTGACGTCCCAGGAAATATCTGTCGTATAGAGTCCCGAAGCATACAGATATTCCGGGAGTACGGTCAAAAGAAGTCCCTCTGTCTCTACCCAAGAAACGCGGGTCACCGCAGGAGTCGAAGTCGAAACACCGTGTTTTATCAATACGGGCGTCCCGGATAAAATTTGTTTTACCCCGTTTTCATAAAACGTCAGGGCATTTTCCAATTGCTGATTTCCCGATTGCAGCGGAAGGGAAATCGACGCATACAGATACCAATCGCCGCCGCCCCTCCTCGTGTCCGTCACTTCGATATACCAATCGGGATCTATGCGCTTTACAATACTTCGGTGATAAGGTACGGCAAAACTATAAAACCGAAGATTTGTTAAACGGGTAACGGATACGCTGCCTAAAACGGTTGTCGAAAGAGCCTTTGTCAAAAAATACCGATTAGCAGATACCGTCACCTTTGTATCGATGCCGAGGCGCGCGGGCAAAGTTATAGAATAAGCCCCCGTCCCCGATGCGCTTCCTGTCAGAGTCTGCGTCAGATAAGCCGCACGGACGGCAGCGGACGGTTCTGTTGTTCCCGTCACGGTATCGGAAATATCGGTAATATCAGAAATTGCGAGGGTAATATCTCCCATGCTCAACACCTTTGCATTCATGATGTTGAAAGTCGAAACATTCATTGGATATCCGTTATCTCCTGCTACGATATTCGTTGTCACCGCCGTGACCGCCGACGAAGATGCTATCACCGTCGCCGTTATATCCGAAGTATATCCACTCTTGAAGAACGCCGAATTGGGTTTATCGTCGAATCCGCCCGCCGACGCATACGGGGTCTTGGCTGTCGTCCATAAATTAATCATTTTGGCGGTAATATTCAACGTATTCGGAGCCGTCGAACTTCCCGACTGAAAGGAAAATATATTTGTGCCGTTATCGTAGAGAAGCACGCTTTTGGGAGATTGAAACGTAAGCGTTGCGGTATTGGCGAAATACATCAAAGGCGAGGAACCTGTATTCGGAGAAATCAGATGAAAGGAACCACCGGTTGCAATCGAAAAAGGTCCCGCACACTTAAAGATAGGAACACCGCTGCTCGCGGAGGATACAGCCTTAAAAGAAGCACCACTCTCCACCGTAAAGGAAGAAGCAATATGCGCGTCTGTCCCATAAGAATAAAATAATCCGCCTCTTACGGTCAATTCCGTCGAAGAATTTTTTTTAAAGGTCATGATCGGCTTTGCAGGCGTATCCGTATACCACATATACGTTGAAGGCGCTTGCAGGGTAAAGACCGCACCCTCCTCTACCGTAAATGCCGAACCTGCATAAGGAAACCATATAACGGAAGTCGCAGTCGTCTGCGACGTCACCGAGACCTTTCCTTCTATAATAATGCGATTTCCTTCGCAAAACTCCTGCGAATCACCGACAGAACCGTTTTTTTCGATGCTTATCGTACAATCTTTTATCCTCGTTATTCCGTTGCGATTATATACGGGCTGAGGTCCCGTGTATTTAATGTTATCTAAAACCGTCGTGACATTGTTATTGTTGGTGCTGTCATACACGCAGAGGATTCCGTAATAGTTCCTGCCGTTCCATACGGCGTTTTTCATAGTTGCCGTAACAGCCGTACCCGCGGAAGGAGAAAAGTAAATCGTATCCGTATACGCGCCTGAATTATAATCCGTTATCGTATGTCCGGCTCCGTCGATAGAAATATTTCCCTTGGTCTTGGGAATCTGAATACCTCCCGAAGAAAATACGATATCTTTGGCAAGCAAAATTTCCGTAGTCGTCGAATCCTCTATCGCACTTTTCAATTCCGCAAAGGTTGTCACCGTTTTTTGAGCCATAATTTCTTCCTCCAAGGATTTCATTTGTGAAGGTGTCCACATATCATTATATGAAATCCCAAAAGAAATTGGTCCCCGCCCTCTCAGAGTTTTCATTTTCTTGCCATGGCGAAGCAATGTCCGTTTTTGCACATATTTTTTATATTTTATCATTACTCTCGCTGAGCACACATAAAAATATAACGGACCGTTTCCGAAGATCGAAAAGGCGGACCGTTATTTTACTTCTTACAGATAAATTTATAAAATTCAAAGCTTTCAGAATTTTGCAAAAACTTCCTTCAAAGATGGATATAATTTTCTGAAAATCTGATATTTTTTTTCATAGGCGGCCACAATCTCTTTATCGGGCTGCACGATCTCCTTTATTTTGATTAAAGCATCCGTGGCCGCTTCTACCGTAGAATAGGCCCCGCAGGTCACCATAGACAAAATGGCGGCGCCGTAGGCCGGTCCTTCTTCTATCATCGGAGTTTCCACGGAAATTCCCAAAACATCTGCGATAATTTGACGCCAAAGCGGACTTTTTGCTCCACCGCCACAGATGCGAGTACACGTTACTTTAATTCCGTTCCCCTTGGCAACCTCCATACAATCGCGGAGCGCAAAAGCTACCCCTTCCAAAACGGCGAGCGTCATCTCCTTTCTCGTCGTATGCGGCCTCATTCCGATAAACGCGCCGCGAGCGTTTACATCGTTATGCGGACTGCGTTCTCCCATAAGATACGGGAGAAAGAATACTTCGTTTTTACCGAGCTCTTTCTCCAAGCCCGATTGTTCCTCCGCATAATTTTTTGTACCGAGAATTGTATCCGTCCACCATTGATTACACGACGCAGCCGCTAAAATACAGCCCATTAAATGATACCCGCCGTTTGCGTGACAGAACGAATGTAAAGCATTCTTCGGGTCTACCGAAAAACTGTTTCCTACGATAAAAACCGTACCGCTTGTCCCCAAAGAAATATTGCAGGCTCCGCCGGATACCGTACCTGTACCTACCGCGGCAGCCGCATTGTCCCCTGCGCCCGCACATAATTTTACACTTTCAGATAAGCCCAACTCTGCCGCAACCGAAGGCAAAAGTTCCCCGATCGTTTCGTAAGATTCGTAAAGGGCGGGAAGCCACTCTTTCTTTACCGAACAAATTCGGCACATTTCCTCGCTCCAACGGCGATTTTTTACGTCGAGCAACAACATTCCGCCCGCGTCCGAATAATCCGTACAATGTACGCCGCTCAGACGATAGACGACGTAATCCTTCGGGAGCATAATTTTATCGATACGGGAAAAATTTTGCGGTTCGTTTTCTTTTACCCAAAGAATTTTCGGAGCCGTAAATCCTGCAAAGGCGATATTTGCCGTGTATTCGGACAGCCTCTCCCTGCCGATCGTCTCGTTGAGATAATCCGTCTGCTTCTGCGTCCGTCCGTCATTCCATAAAATAGCCGGACGAATCACTTTTCCTTCTGAGTCCAAAAGTACCAACCCGTGCATTTGTCCGCCGAATCCGATACCTCGGACGGCACCTTTATCCTGTCCGCAAAGGAGCTCTTTTATTCCTTCTACAACGCCCGTATACCAATCCTCCGGATTTTGTTCGCTCCAACCGCTCTCAGGATAAAAGATAGGATAACTTTTCGTCGTACTGTTCAAAATGCGCCCGTCTTCCGATACTAAAAGCAATTTAACCGCCGACGTTCCGAGATCTATACCGATATAAGTATTCATAAATATTTTATCCAACGAAAAGAATTCCTCCTTTACAGGAAGCCGGTTAGACGTCGGCTCCTTTGGGGCGAATGAATCTTTTGCGTTCCCTTCTCCTTAAAATTTATCATTTATTATTTATTATATCAAAAAAGCTCTTAAAAATATAGACAATTTCGTTTTATTTATGGTATAATTGTTCACAAATGAGATTTTTATACTATTTCGGAGGAAGCTTGTGATCAATTCTTATGAAAAAGAAAAACTTTCATCTCTATTGAAAGATTTCTATGTAGCCATCGGAATGAGAATATCCGTTTTTGACGACCAATTCCGCTTGATTACGGAATACCCGCAGCATCCCCCCGAATTGTGCGCCATGATAAGAAGCACCGAAAAAGGATTCGCAGCCTGTAAAAAATGCGACGAGGAAGCTTTTCTCAGAGCACGAAAGATGCATACGGCTCATTCTTATGTCTGTCATGCGGGACTCACGGAAGCGATTACGCCCATTTTACTCGATAGAGAAGTCATGGGATACGCGATTTTTGCGCATCTTCTCCCTGCCGAAAATTATAGAGAGCACGTCGACGAAATTTGCAAACGCTGCAAAGACTATTGCGATTCGGAGGAAAAAATTCGCTCCGCCGTTTCCAAATTGAAAAAATATTCCGGACAAAAAATCACTTCCTCTATGAGAATATTGGAAGCTATTGCTTCTTTTCTGCAAATCTCCAATGTAATTAATTGGAAAAATGAGGATATCGCCTTTAACATCAATGATTTTATTTCTCGTAACCTCGCACAAAAATTGTCCAGTGACGTCATTTGCAATCATTTCTTTATTTCCCGAACGAGGCTATATCAAATATCCGAAAAGGCCTTCGGAATGGGGATTGCACAATATGTAACTTACAAACGAATAGAAGAAGCAAAACGACTTCTGGCGAACGAGCCCACTTCTGTTTCTAAAATTGCCGTTCAAGTCGGTATAGACGATTATAACTATTTTTGTAAGCTCTTTCGAAAGAATGTCGGTCTTTCCCCGGGAAAATATCGCCTTTCCGTACGTTTGGGGAATCAGAATCGACACACGTAATTTCAGCATATTTTCAACAATGTCTTCTTGAAGGAAGAATATGTGCGCTCGATTTCTTTTTTTACTTTCAAAAAAGGCCCGAAAAATTCGGGCCTTTTTTCAGTCGGACAGTTAAAATTTTTTGTAAATTCTTTATTCCGGCAACCAAATCGCATAGAGCACGATACCGTTTGGAGCCGAATCTAAGGTTTCCACCGTATATTCCGCAACGGTTTCTTCGGGCTTTGTCGTCCAGCCGCCGAAAGAATATCCTTCGCGGGAAGGCGGCGAAATCCCGTTTCTTGCGTCACCGTTAGAAATTCCGCTCGTCCCCTTTTCAAAGGAAATAAGGTAACCTTCCGAAGAGAATGTACTCCCCCAAACGACGGGACGGAAAGAGGAATTCCACAATAAATCCCAACCGCTTGTGGGCTGCGCCGATTTACAATAAACCGTGAGATTGTTGCACCCGTAAAACACATGTGAACCGAGGCTTCCTACCTCGCCCCGAAAAACGACTTCCTTCAAGGAACGGCAATATCGAAATGCCTGTGAATCGATAAAAGATACGCTTTCGGGAAGCTCGGCCCGGACGAGCGATTCGCACAAATAAAATGCATGTGAACCAATTCGTTTCAAACTGCTGCCGAATACTATCGTTTCAAGTCCCGAACAGCCGTAAAACGCATAATCGCCGATGGAAATGACACTGTCGGGCAAAATCAGATTTTTCAAGGAACTACAACCGTAAAATGCCCTTGATTCGATTTCCGTAGCTCCGCCGATTTCCAACTCTTCCAAAGCACTGCAATTTCTGAATGCACGAGAAGCAATTTTGGTTACTCCTTTCCCGATACTCACCTGTTTTAACTTGGTACAGCCGTAAAACGCATAATCACCAAGGCCGGTAACGCTGTCGGGAATTTCAACAGACTTCAATCCGGAACCGAAAAATGCGTAAGCACCTATCGAAGTTAAGCCGTCGGGTAAATCAATTTCTGATAAATTCTGACAGCCATAAAATACGGAACGTCCGATTTCTTTCAAGCCCTCGGAAAGTTTCACCGACATTATGGAAGAGCCGTAAAACGCATAATCGCCGATGGAAACGACACTGTCGGGGATCTCTATACCGCTGAGAGAGGTACACCCGAAAAATGCTCCCTTACCGATGATTTTAACGCTGTCAGGGATAGAAATACTCGAAACATAGCTAGCCCCGTAAAATGCATAATTGCCTATTCCGACCGTTCCCTCCCGAATTTCCACAGTGCCCATTATGGGACCTGACACCGCCCAATTATCGGCGTAAACAACTCCGCCTTCCTCGTTATTCCAGATGCCTGAGTCAACAAATACTCCCGTCCCGAGGCTCTTTAAGCCATCGGGCAAATCGATATCATTCAAAGCCTGACAATTATAAAATGCATAATGCCCTATTGTTTCGAGCGTCGAAGGCAGTTCTATGGTGGATAAGCTCGGACATTCCGCAAAGGCAAACTGGCCGATAGAAATAAGCTTTACATTATTCCCGCACATGACACTGGTGAGATTTTTACATTGGTAGAAAGCAAACTCTCCGATGGACTCCGTCTCTCCCCCTAAAACGACTACAGTTAGATTCGTACATTCGCGGAACGCATTCGTGCCGATCGCTTTTAAGCTGTCGGGAAATATGATTTCCAACAAATATTCTTTGCACGAATAAAAAACCTGCTCGGCGATTCCGGCTGTCCCTTCTTCTAATCAACTCCATAACAACTTTGGAATTAACTGCACCAAGTAAATATAGTAATTGATCGTGTTCGCAAAATATACTACACCCCGCTACGTCAAATATATGACCGCTCGGCTTATATCGAAAAGCAATCGGACCACTTGCAACTTTTGACCACGTTATAGACTCAAAGAAATAGTAATTTGTATTCTGCGGTCTTGATAATAGTTTTCCATTTTCGTCTTTATTGTTACAAATTTCTTTTCCGTTATTTTCCCAATTTACGACACAATCATTGTTGCCATACCATTTTCTAAAACTGCCGCCTTTATTGTACGGAAACCATTTCTTTCCCGTATAAAATGCTTGTATAGAATCGGTTGCCGTGTAAAATGACTTTTCGCGATTGACTTCATACCATAAGCGAACAAATTGATCATTTCTCCCCGTCGCAAGACCTTGTTTCGGATTTGCTATTTCAGAAAGGCAAGTTCCTTTTTGAAATGCCGCAAACATTGCTTCGCTTAACCAATAGATATGCAAACGCTTTTGCAGAAGTTCAAAGGTTCTCTGATAAGATCGCACCGTAGGCGGCTCGCCCTTTTCCGATTCCACAACATACTCCGAAATGCTTTTTCGTTTATACTCTTTCAGAACGGGAAGCAACTGCTTCGGAAGCGGAATCATTCTTTTGGAAGAAGTTGTTTTCGGCAAGTCTGTAATCCGACAAAGATTCCCTTTTTCATCTCGTCCGTCGTGGCAAGTTTTGTTCACCGCAAGCGTTCCTTTCGTGAAGTCAATATCCGACCAAGTAAGCGCGAGCAATTCTCCGATACGCAACCCCGAATAAAGGCAAATCACGATCCCGATGAATTTCCGTTTCTTATTCGACAACGCCGCCTGCTCTATCTTCTTCTGTTCGGCAAGCGAAAAACAGGATACTTCTTTCTCTTTCGTTTTCGGTCGTCTGATTTTGCCTGCCGTATACTCTTTCAATTCTCCGAGCGTATACGCAAGTTTCAGAGAGTTCTGAATCACCGTAATAATCCCGTTTACAGAATTAGCCGCTAACCCCTTTCCGGTTGTCAGATTGCCCGACTGCATCAGTTCGGTGATATACTTCTGTATGACTATGGGCGACAGTTCCTCAAGCTCGTATTCACCCAACTTTACCTTCAAGTGCTTCTCGATAATCTCCGAATATCTTTCGCACGTTTTCGTTTTAGACGAAGGCTCTATGTAATTCGCAAACCATACGTCTAACCAATCTTTATATTTCATTGAAAACTCCTTTCGATTTACTGTTTTAATTATAATTTTTTTCACCGTAAATAGGAAATCGCCCCTCAAAACGGCATAAAAAAAGAGAGAACATTTATCCTTGTTCTCTCTTAAAAGATTTGTATTAAATTGTAGGTGTCAGGCGGGGATTAAAACGAAGTCGTCAGTTCGAGTCCTGTTTTTTGAAAAACAGGTCAAAATGCAGCTCTTAAATTCAAATATTCCGCGAAGTGCGTAAAACACTAAATATAGTAACAAAAAAGCACAAGACCTACTAAATCTTGTGCTTTTTATGTTTTGTAGCTTTTTCGTACTACAAAGATGGTG
>ERZ1673738.715-NODE-715-length-56379-cov-8.680829_pt1 | contig 56379 bp, 45 predicted proteins | sample MGYA00580198_ERZ1673738 | MGnify/ENA primary metagenome ERZ1673738 (study PRJEB41218, sample SAMN15661784) | gut metagenome | host: Homo sapiens | place: Canada: London | collected 2015-08-20/2019-03-30 | study: EMG produced TPA metagenomics assembly of...
CACATGACACTGTCCGTGTGGTCAATGACCAGATCGGCACACCGACCTATACATATGATTTAGCTCGACTGCTCGTTGATATGAATGAAACTGAGAAGTATGGCTATTACCATGCGACCAACGAGGGAGGTTATATCAGTTGGTATGACTTCACGAAAGAAATTTACCGTCAGGCTGGCTATAAGACGGAGGTGCTTCCGGTAAGTACCGAGGAGTATGGTCTGAGCAAGGCGGCTCGTCCGTTCAACAGCCGCTTAGATAAGAGCAAGCTGGTGGAAGCAGGATTTACTCCGCTTCCGACTTGGCAGGATGCACTGAGCCGCTATCTAAAAGAAATCGAGGAGTAAATATTATGGGACAGATCACAGTTGAAAAGAATGTTGGTGGCATTGAGGGACTTTGTGTAATTACGCCGACTGTTCATGGCGATAACAGAGGTTATTTCATGGAGACATATAGCCAGCGAGACATGGTAGAAGCTGGACTGAATATCCCATTCGTGCAGGATAATCAATCTATGTCTACAAAAGGTGTTTTAAGAGGACTGCATTTTCAAAAACAGTATCCCCAAACTAAACTTGTGCGCGCGATCAAAGGAAGTGTATTTGATGTAGCCGTTGATTTGCGTGCAGATTCCAAAACCTACGGCAAGTGGTACGGCGTATTGCTCACGGAAGACAATAAAAAGCAGTTCCTCATTCCGAAAGGTTTTGCGCATGGCTTTCTGGTTTTGACCGATACAGCGGAATTCTGCTATAAATGCGATGATTTCTATCATCCAAACGATGAAGGTGGTCTCGCATGGAATGACCCGGAAATCGGTGTTGAATGGCCGGAGTTGAAAGGTGAGTACAAAGGCAGCGCAAGTGCAGATGGCTACACGCTGGAAGATGGCACGGCACTGAACCTGAGTGATAAAGACCAGAAGTGGCTGGGACTGAAGGATACCTTTCAGTTTTAAGTAATATTTATGAGTAAAGAAAAAGAAAGCAGAAGTGCGGTTTCTGCAGGTATTGGTTATACGATTGGAAATATACTTATAAAGGGCATAAATTTCCTTTCTGTTCCACTTTTCAGCAGAATAATGACTCCGGATGAGCTCGGTGTATACAGTGCTTTTGTAGCATATGATTCCATTCTTTTTGTAATTCTAAGTTTAGCCATACATAGCAGTGTTAAAAATGCTAAATACACATTTTCTGGGGAAGTAGACGAGTATACTTCGTCTGTTAGCTTGATTTTGTGGATGAATATGGCTATTGGTCTTATCGTAGCAACACTATTTTCAGGCCCGTTATCAAGCTTACTTGGGCTGCCGGTTGTTTGTCTTTATTTGCTGGTGTTCATGAGTTTTGGCTCGTCGGTGCTAAATCTTTATAATTGTAGGATTAGCTTGGATTATAACTATAAAGGGTATTTGTTTGCAGCCTTTGCTAATACAGTTGGAAACCTGTTGGTTTCCTTAGTTTTAATTCACACTATATTCCAAAATCAAAAAGATTTAGGCCGTATCATCGGTGTTTCGGTAACAATGTTGTTGCTGGCACTGGTACTATTGGGCACGCTTTATCATAGGGCTAAGCCAAAATTTGAACGCAGATTCTGGGAATATGCTGTTCGATATAGTTTACCATTGGTTCCGCATGGTTTGTCACAAGTTCTTTTAGGCCAGTTTGATCGTATTATGATTCGGTCTATGGTAAGTGATGCGGCGGCGGGTATTTATAGTGTTGTTGCGAATATCAGTTTAATTTTAACAATTATTATCGATTCTGTATCTACGGCATGGACTACATGGTTTTACGAAGCGTATGCTGAGAAAAAGATTGCTGAGATTCAAAAACGAGCAGTGCAGTTAACCATTTTTTTTGCCATACTTGCTATTGGGTTAATGGCGCTTAGCCCGGAATTGGTATGGATATTGGGTGGTACACAGTACGAATCGGGTAAATATGTTGCCATTCCGCTTATTTTAAGTGCTTTTGCTGTATTTATATATAATGTGGTTGTTCCAGTTGAGTATTTTTGTGAGAAAACAATGTATATTATGATTGGAACGGCTGCTGCTGGTGTGGTCGATATTGTTTTAAACTATATTTTTATTATGAAATATGGCTTTATAGCAGCTGCGTATACAACACTTGTAGCATATATATGTTATGCTGTGCTTCATTTTATTATTGCTCGGAAACTTTCTGGAATATCTATTTTGCCTTTTAAGGTTGTTTGTTTTATAGTAGTTTTGCTGCTGTGCATGGCAGCTTTAAACTTAGTTTTCATATCTTCCATTATTATTCGATATTTTGCATGTGCGGTTGTAGTTATCCCGATGGGATTATTACTGCTTAAGCGGCTATTTAAGGAGAAGAATCAAAATGGCTAAGAGAGAATTGACGCTAGCTGAAATTCATGAGGGCACGTTGGAAGTATTAAAAAGATTCATTTCCGTTTGTGATCAGATAGGAGTACAGTATTTCTTGGCATACGGTTCACTCATAGGCGCGGTGAGACACCATGGATTTATTCCTTGGGATGATGACTTGGATGTTATTATGCTTCGTCCAGATTACGAAAAGTTTAGAGAGTATTGTAATAAACATGAAGGGGAACTTACTCCTTTTAGGTTTTTTGATCGCCACAACACGCCGGATTACCCTTATACGATTGGACGCTTTTGCGATACCCGGTATCAAATGGTACGAAATGACAACGTGCCAGATGCAGGGCAGGGGATGTTTATTGATATTTATCCGCACGATGGTGCAGGTAATAACAATGATAAACGTTGGAAGAGTATTCTGAAGAAGAAAAAACATTTGATGGCTTTACTTGGGTGCGCATTTAGTAAAACTCCTATTCCATCTAAAAGCAATAAGCTGCTCACACCAATTCGGTTGCCTATATATTTGTATTCACATTTCAAAAAGCCAAAGTACTTCCTTGATAAAATGGAAGCATTAAGGGAAGTTTATCCTTTTGATGAAAGCAAATACGTCACTTGTATTATATGGGATGTAGAGGTTCGCCAGTGCCCGAAAGAATGGTTTTTAGAGTATACAACTCTTCCCTTTGAAGGAATTCAAGTTAAAGTTCCAAAGGACTATGACAGCGTATTAAGAGATACCTACGGCGACTATATGCAACTGCCACCAGAGAGAGAAAGACATCCGTACCATGGATATCGACTTTATAGAAAATAAGACGAAAACTGTGTTTCTGTTATACTACTATAATATTTAAAGGTGTATTTGAAAGATAAATGATTTTTTATTTAAAATGAAAAATCAACAGTTATCAATCAGATATTTGCAAGAGGTTATATATGGTTTTTAGTTCAGCTATTTTCCTGCTTTTGTTTTTACCGGTTGTATTTGTTTTTAATTGGTTTGTAAAAAAAGAGTTTTCTAACTATTTTTTATTACTTGCAAGTTTGTTCTTTTATGCATGGGGCGAACCTCATTTAGTTATACTCATGATGGTGTCAATCGTAATAAATTGGATAGTCGGAAGATTAATTGAAGAACAAGCCAGGGGGGCAGTTCAGAAAAAAGCTCATCTTATCTTTGGGCATAATTTGTAATTTAGGAATACTCGTGTATTATAAATATTCTGGATTCTTTCTTTCGATTATAAATAAATTTTTAGGGAAAGATGTATTTGTAATACCACAAATTGCACTTCCTATAGGTATATCGTTTTTTACGTTTCAGGCAATTTCATATATTGTTGATGTGTATAGGGGAGATACACAAAGTTCGCCTAAATTGGTAAATGTTGCTTTGTATATCTCTTTTTTTCCACAATTGATTGCAGGACCGATTGTCAAGTATCGTGAAATTGATAAGCAAATCGAAAATAGAAATGTACAGTGGTCGTTTGTTGCACAAGGGTTCAGAAGGTTTATATATGGACTCTCTAAAAAAGTATTAATTTCAAATGTTCTGGGCTTATGCGTTGATACAGTATATACGTATGATATTTCAATAATTGATTGGAAAACTGCCTGGATTTGTTCATTGGCTTATACTTTTCAGATTTACTATGATTTTTCAGGCTATTCAGATATGGCTATTGGACTTGGAAAAATGTTTGGGTTTGATATACCTGAAAACTTTAATTATCCTTATTTGTCTAAATCAATCTCTGAGTTTTGGCGAAAATGGCATATCTCGCTTGGATCATGGTTTAGGGAATACGTGTATATTCCTCTAGGCGGAAATCGTAAAGGTGCGTTTAGAACTTATTTAAATTTGAGTGTTGTTTTCTTTTTGACTGGATTGTGGCATGGTGCTGATTTTTCCTTTATATTATGGGGAGTTTATCACGGATTTTTCTCTGTTGTTGAAAGGCTGAAATTAAAAAACATACTTAATAATTCTAAATTTCTTTCACGCACTTACTGCTTTTTGATTGTGAATTTTGGATGGGTTTTATTTCGTGCACCAAATACACTTTTGGGACTTCGAATGATTTCCAGAATGATTTTACCGTGGAGGTACTCTGGTAACGAAATTACAGCATGGAATTATCTGGACAATAGAACTTTATTTGTTATTTTATGCGCTGTTATTGGAATGGGTGTTATACAAACGATTATACCCAAAAAGCGAGTGAATCAATGGAGGGGTTCTATTCCAGAGTCAATTTACTGTGTAATACTGCTCGTTCTCAGCTTATCTGCAATTGCAAGCAATACATATAATCCCTTTATCTATTTCCAGTTTTAGGAGAATGAATAGTGAAGCAGAATAAAGTTAGCTCCTTTATTATATTAGCATCTTTTGTAGTAGTTTTGTGTTGCTCTTGGCTGCTATGGTTTTTCTTGGAAAAAATATGTGATGCGACAAATTACGAAAATAGGGAACCATCTGTTCAACCGCAGTTAACAGTTGATAACTATGATACTTTCCCTAAAGAGTATGAGCAATGGTTTGATGACAGTATGCCGTTTAGAAACAACTTAATTAAGATGAATTCGCTCATTGACTATATTATTTTTAAAAAGTCTTCTAATGACAATGTCATAATTGGTAGCGATAATTGGCTATTTTATAAAAGTCAATCAGATGGCGACCCACTTTCTTGCTATCAAGGCACAAATCTTTTGACGACTGATGAATTGGATGAAATTGCTCAAAACTGCATAAAGCAAAGAGATATTCTTACTGATATGGGTAAGGAGTTTGTTATTCTGATTGCGCCAAACAAAGAACGCATGTATTCAGAATATATGCCGGATTACTATGGCGATCCTTCAGAAAATTACGCTGCAAAGCAGATTGCTGATTATCTTAGTGAAACTACGGATTTGCGTGTCATATATTTATACGACGATTTGATGTATGCTAAAAACTCTCTAAATTACAATATTTTCTATAAAATGGATACGCATTGGAATAGTATAGGTGCTTATGTAGGGGCATCTGTATTATTAAAGGAACTTGGAATTATAATTCCTGATATTGAAAGTAATGAATTAACCATATCTGTAGATTCCAATTATTCAGGTGATTTGGCAAATATGCTTGACTTGAATAAAGAACTGAGTTTTGCTGATCATTCATATTCCATAAGTGGTTATGATATGCATGAAGTTCAATTGATTGATAATGATTTCCAATCTGTGATTTCGTATTCTGCTACAGGTGCGGACCCTCGAAAACTATATGTGTTGAGAGATTCGTTTTCTAGTGCCATGGCTCCCTATATTGGTTCTCAATTTTGCAGTACGTATTTAAGACATCGTGGATCTTATACATATAGCGATTTTTTGGAGCAAGATCCTGACATTGTTGTTTACGAAGTGGTTGAACGTTATATAGGTGAACTGAGAAGTTTTTCTGTCATGGGAGAATGACTACTAAATTATTGTAAAGTTTAATGCCGCTAAGTAAGAGCTTTGAAAATGCAATTGCTTAGCGGCATTAAGCATATAATAATTTACTTTTTGCAAACATGCACCAAATGCGCGATGCCCGGTATACTCTCGCCCTGCTGCGAAGAGGTTGTGGACATCAGCGCGCCGGTCGCCATAAAGAGAATATTTTTCAGCTCTCCGCGATCCATGCGGTTCAAAATATGCCCGCATAATACACCAGCTGAGCATCCGCAGCCGGAGCCGCCCGCGTGCACGTCCTGCGCCTCGCGGTCAAATAAAATCAGCCCGCAGTCCTCGTGGTTGCGCAGAACGATCCCGTTTTCGCGCAGCAGTTCGTATAATAATTTTGTGCCAACCGCCCCGAGGTCGCCTGTGTAAATGCGGTCGTAGTCCTCAGGCTTTGTCGCCGTATCGTTAAAAAAATCCAGCAAAGTCTGCGCCGCAGCGGGGGCCATCGCCGCGCCCATGTTCGTCATGTCGGTCACACCAAGGTCTGTGATGCGCCCCACGGTCGCGTGCCGCACTTGAATGTCGCCGCTCATACCGAGCACCGCGCTGCCCGAAGCTGTCGCCGTCCACTGCGCAGTCGGCGCGCGCTGGCTGCCGTATTCCAGCGGCGTGCGGAATTGCCGCTCCGCGGTGCAGAAGTGGGAGGAGGTCACCGCGCAGGCGTAGTTCGCCGCGCCGCATTCCACCATGATGGAGGACATGATGAGCGTTTGCGCCATCGTGGAGCACGCCCCGTATTGCCCAAGGAACGGAATGTCCATTCCGCGCAGACCAAACGTGCTCGAAATACACTGGTTCAGCAGATCTCCCGCAAATACCATGTTAATGTCCTGCTTTTGAAGCCCCGCCTTGCGTATCGCAAGGTTCGCGGCTTCCGTTTGCAGCATGCTTTCCGCTTTTTCCCAGCTTTCCTGATTCAAATAAGAATCGAGAAACGTCTGGTCAAAGTCGCGCGCCAGCGGGCCCGCGGCTTCTTTTTTTCCGCACACCGCCGCGTGGCCCAAAATCGCCGGGCGGCGCTCAAATAAAAGCGTGTAACGTCCGAGTCTTTTCATAAGCCCTCCTTAAAACAGCCCGATGATATACAGCACGATCCCGTACAAAACCGAAGCCGAAATGCCGAACACCAGTACCGGCCCCGCCACCGTGAACAGCTTCGCGCCGAGGCCCGTCACAAAGCCCTCGCTTTTAAATTCCAGCGCAGGGGAGACCATTGAGTTCGCAAACCCCGTAATCGGAACCAACGTGCCTGCCCCGGCATATTTCGCTATGTTGTCGTATACGCCGCAGGCTGTCAGCGCGGCGGAAATGAAAATGAGCGAGATGGAAACGCACGTCCGCGCGTCTTTTAAATCGAGCCCCAGCAGCATGAACGTGTTCGCAAGCGCCTGCCCCAGCGTGCAGATGGCCCCGCCGGATAAAAACGCAAACAGGCAGTTTTTCAGTACGGGGGAGTGCGGTGAAGCCTTCTGCACCATCGCGTCATATTGCTGCGGTGTTTTCTTTTTCATACGACCACCCTTTCTGTTTAACCGGGTTTATTGTGCGTATCGAGGTAAAAGATATTCCACATTTTTAAGATTTTAGTTGATTATCTCAAACAGAGCGTGTATAATCAGTTGCAGGTGATATTATTATGTCTAAATTCAGCATCCTGAAGCAGAAAACTAAGCGCGATGTGGATATGACGCAGGGCAGCATCTTCCGCCACCTCATCACATTCGCGTTTCCGCTTCTCATCGGCAACATTTTCCAGCAGCTCTACAACACGGTCGATACGTGGGTTGTCGGCAACTATGTCAGCAACGAGGCTTTCTCGGCGGTCGGCACGGTCGGTCCCGTTATCAACATGCTCATCGGCATATTCTTAGGGCTTTCCAGCGGCGCCGGCGTCGTCATTTCACAGTATTATGGCGCAAAGCGGTATGATAAGGTGCGCGATACCGTCCACACCTCCATCGTCATGACGCTCATTTTGGCTGTGCTCTTTACAATCATCGGCATCGCTATGATCCCCTTCGTGCTCAATTTCATGAAGACCCCGGCAGAGGTCATGCCGGAGTCCTCCGCGTACCTCACCATCTACTTCGCGGGCGTCATCGGTCTTATGCTCTACAACATGGGCGCGGGCATTCTGCGTGCCGTGGGTGATTCCAAGCGCCCGTTCTATTTTCTCGTCGTCTCCGCCGTGCTCAACATCATTCTCGATCTCGTCTTCGTGCTGTCGCTCGGCATGGGCGTTAAGGGTGTTGCGTATGCGACCATCATCTCGCAGGGCGTCTCCGCCATGCTTACGATGATTACGCTGTTCCGCACGGATTCCTGCATCAAGGTTGAGCTCAAATATTTGAAGCTCGATAAAGAAATGCTCGTGAAGATTGTGCGCGTCGGCATCCCGGCCGCCATCCAAATGGCGATCACCGCGTTCTCGAACGTATTTGTACAGTCTTATGTTAACCACTTCGGCGCAGACTGTATGTCCGGCTGGACGGCATACAGTAAGATTGACCAGCTTCTCTTCCTGCCGATGCAGTCCCTCGCGCTCGCGTCTACCACATTCGTCGGCCAGAACCTCGGCATCGATCAGGTCGGCCGCGCCAAGAAGGGCGCACGCACGGCGTTCATCATGTCCGTCGTCGCAACCGTCATTCTGACAATCCCGTTGCTCATCTTCGCGCCGCAGCTCGTCTCGTTCTTCAACGGCAAAGCAGAGGTCGTCGCATACGGTTCCATGCTGCTGCGTTATTGCTCGCCGTTCTACGTGTTCTGCTGCGTCAACCAGGTCTACTCCGGCGTGCTGCGTGGTGCGGGCAATTCCCGCGCACCGATGATTATCATGCTGAGCTCGTTCGTCATCTTCCGCCAGATTTACCTCTTTATCATGGCGAACTTCATCTCCAACACCATCATTCCCATCGCCTTAGGCTACCCTGCCGGTTGGCTCGTGTGCAGCACCCTCACACTGCTCTATTATCGCCACGCCGACCTCTCCAAGAGCCGTCTCGTCGAAGACGCAGAGAAAAAAGCAGAAGCTTCAGGAAAAAGCCGCATAAAAGCTGTATAAAATGCAGCTGTATAAAATACAACAAAATTGCCCCTCGAACACCGCATGCACGTGCCGGTGTCCGAGAGGCTTTTTTCATTTCCGCAAAATCGTACTACCTTTCCACCTTTTCTACTCGACAAAACCAAGTTTTTTTCAAAAAATCCATCTTTAGATGGATTACATTTCGCCCGAAATATGATATATTGTGGTTATAAACCATAAAAGGGGAGTAGAGCACATGAATGAAGTCGTCATCAAGCCATCGCTGCGCGAGCAATTCTTACAGGGTTGGGCTCAGTGCCGCGTTATTTTCTTCAGCGCGCCGTGCGGCTTCGGCAAGTCTACAGCCGCCACCGCCTTGCTCAGCCATCACAAAACCTGCGTGTTTTCGGCAGAAGACCCGGAATTCCTGCGCGAGCCCGTGCCGAAAAATGTAGATGCGATTGTGATCGATTCCCTACCCGCGCTCAAAGACCCGGAAGATCAGCAAACGCTCTGCACATGGATTCGCGAAAATCCGGAGCTGCACTTCGTCATTTTAAGCCGCGGCGTGCTGCCCGGCTGGCTCATGCCGTTCCGCTTTACGGGGCTTTTGCAGCTCATCGAGGCCAGAGATCTGCTGTTTGACCGCGATACCGTGCGTGTTTTTCTGGAAAAGAATGGCTGCACACCAACGGAAGCAGAGATCAACGTCATCATCCACGATTCTCTCGGCTACCCGCTGGCCCTAACGGCGCTTTCGCGCCTGATGCAAAACGGTCAGCCCTATACGCCGGAGATCGTCGGCATTGTGCAGCAGGAAATCTATCACTATTTTGAGGATAACATCTTCAACCGCTTTTCAATGCCGCTGCGCCGTATGCTGCTCGACATCGCCCCGTTCGATACATTCGACGCCGAGCTTGCCCAGATGATTTCCGGCGACAGCCACATCAACGAGCTTATTTCCATCGTTCGGCACGATACCACCATGCTTTTAAATGCCGATGCACAGAAATACCGCTTCTGGAGCTTTTTCCAACAGTTTCTCATGTGGGAACTCCGCCAAGTCTATACGCCGCAGGAGCAGGCCGCAGTGTACAGCCGCGCCGGGCTTTACTATGAGCTGCACGAAGATTACGAGCATGCGCTCGAGTGCTATTCGCGCTGCAAAGACCACCGCCGCGTCTCGGAAATGCTCATCCGCAACGCAGAGCAGCACCCCGGTGTGGGACATTACTATGAGATGGAAAAGTATTACTATGCCATCCCGAAAGAGGAGATCCTCCGCTCGCCATCGCTCATGTGCGGTATGAGCATGCTCACGTCCCTCTGCATGGATTACGAAGCCTCCGAAATGTGGTATTCCGCCCTGCAGGAGTATGCCGCCCCGCTCAAAAAGACCGACACCGCCTACAAAGAGGTGCGCGGCAAGCTTGCATATCTCGATATCTCCCTCCCGCAGCGCAGCAGCAAAGGCATCGCAGAGAATATCGGCAACTATTTCAAAATTCTAACGGATAAAAGCTTGCAAACACCCACGTTTTCTGTCACCAGCATGCTGCCAAGTCTTATGAACGGCGGCAAAGATTTCTGCTCGTGGTCCAAGCACGATGAACTGCTCTACAAAACCATCCGCGAGCCGATGGAGGCCATTCTCGGCAAAGACGGCATCGGTTTTGCCGATTGCGCCCTTTGTGAAAGCAAATTTGAAAAAGGGGAGGATAACCTTCCGTGGCTCATGACGCTTGTAGCCCAGTTGCCCGAGATCGAGCGTCACGGTACGCCGGATATGACGTTCGCCATCATCGGTCTCATGGCGCGCGTCCAAACGAAGCAGGGCAACGCCATCATGGCGCTTTCTTCTTTAGACAGTCTGCGAACAGAGTTTGAGGAGGACAACAAGCGTTTCCTGCCGAATATTGATGCCATGCGCTGCCGTATATGGCTGCGCACCGGTGAAATGGAAAAGGCAGAGCAGTGGTACCGTACATCTGCTCCGCAGATCACGCCGCGCATCCGTACCATGTGGCGCTACCAGTATATAACGCGTGCCATGGTTGAGATCGCGCTCGGAGAAGAAAATGCGGCGCTGCTCACATTGGCCTCACTCATCCCGTTCTGCGAACGCTGCGGCCGCGTGATGGACCGCATATATATCCGCATCCTAACGGCCGTTTGCTATCAGCGGCAAAATAACGCCCGGTGGCAGGAGGAGTGGATGCAGGCGCTTGATGCCGCCCATGAGTACCGCTTCGTTATGCCCATTGCGCAGTTTGGCGCCGCCGTAATGCCTATGCTGACGTTTACCGGCTACAAAAAGGACGAGTCCTTCTTTTCACTCCTTTTACAGGAAACGCGCCGTCAGGCTGTTTTGTACCCGAATTTCTTGCGTCCCATGCCGCGGCTCTCAGAACCGCTTTCGCCCGCGGAAATGCAGGTGCTCCGGCTCCTGTGCGGCAACCGCAGCAACCAGGAGATCGCCGACATCCTCGGTGTCAAGGTCGCCACCGTCAAAACGCATGTCATCCACATCCTCCAAAAGCTCGGCGTCAAACGCCGCGGCGACGCCAAAGAAATCGCCCAAAAACTTCATATCATCGAGTTTTGACAAAAACTCCCGACCGCAGCAGTCGGGAGTTCTTTTTATTTAAATATTTAATTTCAGCTTACTTTTCCAAAAATCCCTTCAGCGCCGCATAGTCCACATTCTCCGGCTTCACTTCGTCAAAGAACTTCAGCAGCTTTTCGGCCAGCACGCGTACGCCGCCGACGGAATTACTTTCGATATTCAGCGGTAGAATGGGGTCGTGTACGCTCATGCGCAGCAGGAACCAGCCGTCGCCGTCGTTTTCCGGGAACGAAATGCGGATGCCTTCGCGGTTGTCCGGCGCAATGTTCCAGTTGTGCGCTTTCGCGTAGCTTTCAAGCGCCGCAATGGTGCTTTCACCATAGGGGCGGAAATCCTCCGCGGTAATGGGGAAGCGCAACTCTTTTTCTTCCTTGGCTTCCTTCAGATCGGCGATGAGACTATCGAGCGATTTGCCCTCGCGGCGCAGCTGTGCCGCCTTAATGATAATCTTCGTCACCAGATAGGCACCGTCGTCAAGGAAGTAGTTCTCGCGCAGCGCCGCATGGCCGCTCGTCTCAATCGCCAGCGGGCAGTTCACGCCCTCGTTATTCAGGCGTACCGCTTCGTTGATGACATTCTTGTAACCGCGCTTAAAGCGGTGATGCTTGCCGCCGAGCGTCTGCTCAATGTAGGTCTTGAGTCCGTCGGACGTAATGGAGTCCGTTACAATGGTGCCGCCCGGGTTGCCCTCCAGCGCAATGGCGGAAGCAATCGCCACAAGACGGTTGCGGTTGATCTCTTCGCCGCGGCTGTCCACAGCGCCGCCGCGATCTACGTCCGTGTCAAAAATTACGCCAAGGTCCGCACCGGCCTTCACGGTCGCCGCGCAAACGCTCGCCATGGCCTCCTCGTTCTCCGGGTTTGGAATGTGGTTCGGGAAGCGGCCGTCCGGCTCCAAAAACTGGCTGCCTGTAATGTCCGCACCAAGCGGCTTCAGCACGTCGTTTGCGTAAAAACCGCCCGCGCCGTTGCCGGCGTCTACAACGATTTTAAAGCCCGCAAGCGGGTGCGCATAATCTTCCGCGTTCACGCCCTTGCGGATCATCTCGCGCAGATTATCTGCATATTTTGACATATAGTCCACCGGCACCAGCGTGCCGTTGTCGGTCTCCTTCGGCGCAGCGCCGTTCTGTGCATATTCCAAAATCTCGGAAATATCCGGGCTGTCAAGGCCGCCCGCAGGCGTGAAGAACTTCAGTCCGTTGCGGAAGAACGGGTGGTGGCTCGCCGTAATCTGCACCGAGCAGTCGCACGGCAACTCCAAAACCGCCATGAACATCGACGGGGTAGAGGCAAGGCCGCAGTCGTAAACCGAAGCACCGTATGTCGTAAACGCGCGGAACAGCGCCGCCGCAATACGGTCTGCGGAAATGCGGGAGTCATGGCCGACGGCAATTTTCAGCCCCTCGGCGCACTTGTCCAGGTGCTTTTCGCACCAAACGAGAAAACCGGCCGCAATGCGCTCCACGACCTCATCGGTCAGGTTAATCGGCGCGCCGCCGCCTTCACTTGCAACACCGCGAATGTCAGTGCCGCTTTTCAAAGTTTTATAGGCAAACATGGAAAAGACCTCCTGTTTCATTTTGCATTTTATCCAAGCTTATTATAATACAACTCCCGTAAAATGAAAAGAGCTTTTTGATTTTTGACAAATACGTTTTAGTTTGGCTAAAAACCGCTTACAAACTGCAAGTTGTAAACTGAAAAATTGCAAATTTCATGTAAAATCAAAAATTTTTTCAAAAAAGTGTTGACAAAATGAAATTTTGGTGGTATAAACTTAGCATAATAATTCAAGGGCACAGATGAAGAGAAGTACCCGGCAGACCGCTTTGCACAGTGAGCGGGGGAGAGTGTGAACCCCGCGTAAGCACACCGGCGAATAACACTTCGGAGCCTCAAGCCGAAAAGATGCGTATATCTCAGTAGGTGCGACGTGTGGCGGCGCGTTAAGCCGTGCCTGTCTTGTTAGAGACAGTAAAGGTGATCTTCTTTATAAGATAATTTAGGTGGCACCGCGGATACAACAGCTATTCGTCCTAAGAAATTGGGACAAACGGCTGTTTTTTTATTTGCGTTTGGACTGAAATTATTTTATTTGGAGGGAACCGATATGTGTTCGATTATGGGTTACACAGCAAAAGACATTCGTTTGGAAGATTTACGAAAGGGCTTTGATAAAACCGTTTCCCGCGGGCCGGATATGTCCCGCACACTGGAAACGCCCGCAGGTTGGCTCTTTTTCCACCGCCTCGCCATCATGGGCCTCACAGAAGAAGGCATGCAGCCGTTTGAGCTGGACGGTTCCGCCGTCGTCTGCAACGGCGAGCTCTACGGCTTCCGTTCCGTTAAAGAGGAGCTCCGGAGAAAAGGCTACACCTTCAAAAGTGATTCTGACTGCGAAATTTTACTCCCTCTCTACAAAGAAGAGGGCACCGAGATGTTCAAAAAGCTCGACGCCGAGTTCGCCCTGATTATTTACGATGCCGAGACCGATAGCTTCATCGCTGCGCGTGACCCCATCGGCATCCGCCCGCTCTACTACGGGTACAGCGAAAGCGGCCACATTATGTTCGCCAGCGAGCCAAAAAACCTCGTCGGCCTGTGCCATCGCGTTATGCCGTTCCCGCCGGGCCACTACTATAAGGACGGCAAATTCACCTGCTACTGCGACATCGCCGAAGTCGAAGAAGTTTGCCACGATGACCTCGAGACCGTCTGTAAAAACATCCATGATAAGCTCGTTGCCGGCATCGAAAAGCGGCTCGATGCCGATGCCCCGCTCGGCTTTCTTCTCAGCGGTGGGCTTGATAGCTCCCTCGTCTGCTCCGTCGCGGCAAAGCTTTTAAAGAAGCCCATTCGCACGTTCGCCATCGGCATGAGTGAAGATGCCATCGATTTAAAATACGCCCGCGAAGTTGCCGATTACATTCACAGCGACCACACCGAGGTCATCATCACAAAGGACGATGTTATCGAAAATCTCGAAACCGTCATTGCGCTGCTTGGCACGTATGACATCACCACCGTCCGCGCCAGCATGGGCATGTACCTCGTCTGCAAAGCCATTCACGAGCAGACCGATGTCCGTGTGCTGCTCACCGGTGAAATTTCCGATGAGCTTTTCGGCTACAAATATACAGATTTCGCCCCCAGCGCCGCTGCGTTCCAAACGGAAGCCCAAAAGCGCGTGCGGGAGCTTCATATGTACGACGTGCTCCGTGCCGACCGCTGCATCTCCGCCAACTCGCTCGAAGCCCGCGTTCCGTTCGGCGACCTCGATTTCGTCAAATACGTCATGTCCGTCGATCCCGAGATGAAGCTCAACAAGTACAAAAAAGGCAAATACCTCCTGCGCCACGCGTTCGAGGGCGATTACCTCCCGCTGCCGATTTTATACCGCGAAAAAGCCGCGTTCTCCGATGCCGTCGGTCACTCTATGGTCGATTACCTCAAGGCTTACGCCGAAACAAAGTATACCGATGACGAAATGAAGCTCCGCGCCGCAAAATATCCGTTCGCAACGCCGTTTACGAAAGAATCCCTTCTCTACCGTGAAATTTTTGAAAAATACTATCCCGGTCAAGCGGAAATGGTCAAGGACTTCTGGATGCCGAACAAAGCGTGGGAGGGCTGCGACGTCAACGATCCCAGCGCCCGCGTGCTCGCGAACTACGGTGCCTCCGGCGAATGATTGGAAAGGTTCATAAACTTTCTCAATGTTTAACAAATTCACTGAAAATTTAACCTGAATGCAACACACCTTTTTTCCGTTTAGCCCTTGTGTATTCTCTGCTGTTGTGATAGAATAAAGCCATCATAGGATATTATGGTTTTCCACATAGAACCCTATCGGCAAACCATAATGAGACTAAATCTCATATCGAAGGAGAGATGACTGATGTCCAAGATGATCGAACTTCACGACATCGATGTTCCGGGCTTCCTGTCTGTACTGGATAGCTGCGAGGGCAATGTGTATCTGATGACGCGCGACGGTGATAAGCTGAACCTGAAAAGCAAGCTGTGTCAGCTCATCGGCCTTACGTCTCTGATCGAAGGCGGAAAGATCGCAGAAGCCTTTGTGGTTTGCGATAATGAAGCGGATGAATCCAAGCTGTTCCGCTTTAACCTTTACAAGGACGAAACGCAAGGTAAGTAAAGAGTAGGATTTGCAAAGTAAGCTGCTGCAAGCAAAAACTGCGGCAGCTTTTTTGTATCACGTAAAACAAATTATGTAAACAAAAAGGAGAGACTCATGCCACAAAAAAGAACCGGTGCAGCCCGTCGCCGCCAACCCCGGAACAAAAAAACGCTTTCCGCCGTCATCAGCGCCGTCCTTGTGCTCGCAGCGGTGCTTGTCTATTATTTCCCGGAGCTTGAAACGTATCTCACCGGTGCACCGAACACAGACTCAAGCGCCCCCGCACAGCCCACTCAAAGCACCGACGCCGCCGACTGCGCCGTCTACTTTTTAGATGTCGGGCAGGGGGATAGCATTTTAATTCAAATCGGCACCGATTACAATATGCTCATTGATGCCGGCACCCGCGAAGCGGGAGAGACCATCGAAAGCGATCTTCAGGCGCTCGGCGTCACATCGCTCGATGCCGTTGTCGCCACGCATCCGCACGCAGACCACATCGGCTCCATGAAGCAGATTATCGAGGATTACACCATCGGCACGTTCTACATGCCCCTTTTGCCCGACGACCAAACGCCCACCACCGCTACATACGAAAATATGCTCGATGCCCTGCTCGACAAAAACGTCCAAACCGAGCAGATCTCCACCGATACAAAAATCTCCGCGCCCGAAAACGCCAGTTTTGCCGTCCTATCCCCGGAAAAGGACGAGATATTCGATAACCTCAACAACTATTCCGCTGTTCTGCGCTTCACCTACGGCAATATCTCCTTTATGCTCACCGGCGACGCCGAAACCGAGGTTGAAGAGAATATCTTAGCACGCGAAACGGACATCACTTCAAACGTTTTAAAGTGCGGTCACCACGGCTCGTCCACATCGTCCTCCATGGATTTTCTCCGCGCCGTGAACCCCGCCGTCGCCGTCATATCCTGCGGGCAGGATAATAAATACGGTCACCCGCACCACGAAACGCTCGAAAGCCTTTCTGAACGCAACTGCAAGATCCTGCGCACCGATACAGACGGCACTGTCGCCGTTACAACGGACGGCAATACGTATTCCGTCTATACGTGGTCGGCGGAAAACGGACTTTCTCCGGCGGCGTAAGTTCGCGTAAAAAATTTTGACGAAAACACAAATCTATGCTATACTGATAAAAATAAATTCCGACCCATGACGGAAATAAAGGATGGTTTTTATGCTGACAGAAAGCAAAAAGGCGTTTATCGAGTTCATGATGTCCGCAGACGTGCTGCGTTTCGGCTCCTTCGTCACGAAGAGCGGCCGCAATACGCCGTACTTCGTCAATACCGGCAACTATAAGACCGGCGAGCAGATCGCAAAGCTCGGCAAGTTCTACGCATCGCTCATCAAGGAGACCGTCGGCGAAGATTTCTCCGCCATGTTCGGCCCGGCGTACAAGGGTATTCCGCTTGCCACAGCCGCCGCCGCGTCCCTCTATAACGAGTATGGCATCTCGAAGCCCTACTTCTTCAACCGCAAGGAAGAGAAAGACCACGGCGAAGGCGGCAGCCTCGTCGGCTACAAGCCGAAGGACGGCGATAAAATTATTATCATCGAAGACGTCATCACCGCCGGCACCGCCGTGCGCGAGACCATGCCGATCCTCTACGGCTGCGGCAATGTAAAAGTCAACGATATGTTCATCTCCGTCAACCGCTGCGAGGTAGGCAAGGTTCCCGGCAAAACCGCCATCATGGAGGTCAACGAGGAGTTCGGCATCAAGGTCCACGCTATCGTCACCGTCGAGGACATCCACGAGTACTTAAAGCAGTCCGAAAAATACAACAATATCCTCCCCGCCATGGAAGACTACATGGCAAAATATTGCATCCTGTAAAATTAACAAGCGCATAAGAATACCCCGGCAAGCCATCCAAACCGCCTGCCGGGGTATTTTCATATTATCTCGACTAAATTAAGCTCTTTTACCGTCTCGCACCCTGCTTGGCTGCTCTGTGCGGCGGCGCGTTCTGCGGGCGGCATGGCGGTCTTTGTGCGCTGCCTCACGCCGCTTTCTGCGGTGATTCTGGAAGAACCTGCTTTGCAGCAAACGCCGCGTGTGGCGCTCTGCAAAATGCTCCATAAAATGGTTCGTCTGCACCATAAAGACGATCGACACAATGAGCAGCGGGATCAAAATAAACAGCATCGGGGCGGTCAGCGGCACCATGGAAACCAGGTCCATGCAGCCGATGTATCCCACAAAGAACGCCGCCACCATCGTGCCGAACAGCGCCCCGCGCAGCGCGTTGAACGGCAGGCAAAGCTTGAACATCAGCATAAACCCAACGGCAAACGCCACAATGACCGAAAGTGTCGAGACCTGCGGGTTCGTCAAATTCAGCGGCTCCTTAAACAGCGTCAAAAACAAAACGCCAAGAATCATCGTCAGGGCAGAGGGAAACGATTTCTTCAAAACGTTCGCTAAAAAGCTGCCGCTTATGCGCTCGTTGTTCGGCTCCAGCGCCAGTATAAACGACGGAATACCGATCGTAATCGAACTGATAAACGTCAGCTGAATCGGCTCAAACGGGTAGGAAGCAGAAAGAAAAATGAACAGCACACCCAGCACCGTCGAATAGATCGTCTTCTGTAAAAACAGCGATGCAGAGCGTTGCAAATTGTTGATGGAGCGCCTGCCTTCCTTCACCACCTGCGGCATGGAAGCAAAGTTGGAGTCGAGCAAAACGAGGTTCGAGACCGTGCGCGCCGCGTCGCTGCCGGAAGCCATCGCAATGCTGCAATCGGCCTCTTTCAGCGCCAGAACGTCGTTCACACCGTCGCCCGTCATTGCCACCGTGTGGCCGTGGTCTTTTAATGCCTGCACAAATTTCAGTTTCTGCTGCGGCGTCACGCGGCCAAACACACTGTATTGCTCAATTGCCCCCGCAATCTCCTCGTCGGTGTGCAGCGTCGTCGCATCGCAGTAGTTTTCCGCGTGGGGCAGACCGGCCTTCTGTGCAATGTTAGAGACCGTCACGGCGTTGTCACCGGAGATGACCTTCAGCGTCACACCCTGCTCTGCAAAATAGCGCAGCGTTTGCGGTGCTTCCGTGCGGATCTTATCACTGATTAAAATGAAGCCCACCGGCTCAATGTCATCCGGCAGCACCTTATTTTCAAGGAAAGGCTTTGCGGAGTGGGCCAGCAGCAAAACGCGTTCGCCGCGCGCCGCATATTCCTCCGTGTGTTCACGCAGCGCACCGAAGCGTTCGCCCAAAATGAATTCGCCCGCGCCCATCACATACGTGCCGCGCTCGCCGAAATACGCGCCGCTCCACTTTCTCGCAGAGGAGAACGGCACCGTCGCCGCAGCTTTCCAGTCCGATCCGCCGGGAAAGTATGCTTTCACCGCATTGTACGTCGGGTTGTCGTCCGTCAAAACCTGCACAAGCGCCTTCAGCGGAGCCGTCATGTCCTCTTCGGTGCAGCCCGTCAGCGGGTGCAGCTCGTCCACCTGCATCGTGCCCTCGGTGATCGTACCTGTTTTGTCTAAGCATAGCACATCTACGCGTGCCAGCGATTCGGTGCAGTACAGGTCCTGCACCAACGTCTTGTAGCGTGAAAGCCGCAGTACGCTCACGGCGAACACCACGCTTGTCAGCAAAATGAGCCCCTCCGGGATCATGCCGAGGATTGCGGCGACCGTGCTCACAACAGCTTCGCGGATCGTGTCATGCAGCAAAAAAAACTGCTTGCAGAAAAGCAAAATGCCAATCGGCACCAGCGTAAAGCCGAGCGTCTTTACAATGAAATCGAGGGAATGGAGAATTTCGGAGTTCGTGCGTTTCACATACTTCGCGCCGTTTGCGATGCGGTTTGCGTAGTTTTCGCGGCCTACGTGCTCCACTTCGGCGTAACAGCTGCCGGAAACAATGAAGCTGCCGGAAAGCAGCTCGTCACCTGCGCGCTTCAAGACCGGATCGCTTTCGCCCGTGATGAGCGATTCATTCACTTCCGCTTCGCCCTCCAAAACGATGGCGTCGGCGCAGATCTGCTGCCCGGTCGAAAGGTGCAGCATATCGTTCATCACAATCCCGCTCACGGGTATCGTCTGCAGTTTTCCGTCGCGCAGCACAGAAGCCTTCGGTGCGGAAATGAGGGAGAGCTTGTCAATCGTCCGTTTCGCTCTTATGCCCTGAAAAGAACCGATAATAATATTAGAAAAGATAACGCCCAAAAATAAAAGGTTCTTAAACGAGCCCACCAGCAAAACGAACAGCGCCAGTACAAAGTTCAAAATGTTAAAAAATGTGAACGTGTTTTCTAAAATGATCTGCTTTTCGGTTTTGGTCTTAATGCCCTCATCGGCGTTTGAAAGCCCGTCGCGCACGCGCTGCGCTACCTGCTCCGAAGAAAGCCCCTGTCTACGGTCTAAGCTATCCATCCCGTTACGATCTCCTTTTTCTTATCTAGATATAAGAATACACGATACACCACCCGAATGCAAGGATATAAAACGTAAATTTCTCTTACGATTTTGTGAATTCTTTCCTTTTGCTTGTAGAATATCCGCAAAAAACAAATTAACATTTTATGGAAAAAGTCAATTCAATTTTCAAGTCTATCCTGAAATCTATCCGAATTTTTGACACTTTTCACGATAGAGAGATAAAAACCCGTCAAAATCTGCCGTAAACAGCAAAATTCTCATTGTAAAACCCGCAGATAAAAGCCCTTGCGGCCGATTTGACTTTGCAGGAATTTATGATTATACTTAATTATCGTACATAGAAAATCAGAAAATGATATGCGAAAAGCATAGGTTTATTCATAAAGGAGAGATCATTCATGGCAGAAAAGACAGAAAAGAAATACGTTATCACAAACCATAGAAGCGGTAAGGTTCTCGCTTCCTGCGGCGGCTCTGCCGTGCAGATGACCGCAAACGGCGGCGAAACGCAGGTCTGGTGCGCCGTCCCGGCAGAGGGCACGTCCGTGCTGCTCGTCCATAAGGTCAGCGGTCTCGCGCTCACCGTTCCGGGTGAGGCAGAAAACGGCACCGCACTCGTTCTCGCAGAGGCACAGGGCAACGCTTCCCAGCTCTGGAAGCTGACCACTACCGTCAAGGGCTGCCGCCGCATCACGCATGTCGCGTCCGGCAAGGTCGTCGACATCAAGGACATCAGCGATGCAGACGGCGCACCGGCACAGCTTTGGGAGTTCGTGAAGGGCGATAACCAGAACTGGGTGCTCACCGAGGTCGAAAAGGAAAAGAAAGCCCCGGCAAAGTGCGCCGCAAAAACCGCAAAGCCGGCTGCAAAAGAGAAAGCTAAGGCAGAGGTGAAAGCGGAAGCAAAGCCGGAAGTCAAGGCAGAAGTGAAAGCCGAAGCCAAGCCCGTCGCCAAAACCACAAAGGCAGCCGCAAAAACCACCAAAACCGCAAAGAAAACGAAGTAAGTTCGTTTAACTGAGAGCCGCACCCAAACCGGGCAGCGGCTTTCTTTTTTACCCAACATTATTCTAAAAAGCGTGATAATACCCAAATTTTCACAAAATCGCCTTGCACCGCCCGTCAACAGCTGATATACTAAAGACAGTATGGTTTATCCTGCAATTTTGCGGCCAAAGGAGTTGTCTTTATGATACATGAAAAAATCGAACTGCACGTGCCGGGCTCTGCGGATTACGCAGCCATGTATACGTATTTTCTGAATCTTTCAAAAGAGGTTCCCATCGAAAAGCGTCCCACCGTCATCGTTTGCCCGGGCGGCGCGTACGCCTTTACGTCCGACCGTGAAGCCGAGCCCATCGCCATGCGCTTCAATGCCATAGGCATGAACGCCGTTGTCGTGCGCTATTCCGTTGCCCCGGCGCGCTTTCCGACTGCCCTTCTGGAAGTCGCCACCGCCGTGAAATACGTCCGCGAAGAAGGTGTAAAGTACGGCTGTGACCCCGAAAAGGTTTTCACCATCGGTTTTTCCGCCGGCGGCCATTTAGCCGCAAGCTACGGCAATTTCTGGAGCCGCCCGTTCGTTGCGGAGGCTATGAACTGCCCGTCCGAGCTTCTGCGCCCGAACGGCCAGATCCTCTCATATCCGGTCATCACGTCCGGCCCGTTCGCCCACCACGATTCCATCAAGAACCTTCTCGGCGAGCAGTACGAGCTCGAAAAAGCGAATCAGTCGCTCGAAAACTTCGTCACGAAAGATACCCCGCCCACGTTCGTCTGGCACACCCAGCCGGATGACTGCGTCCCGGTCGAAAACGCCCTGATGCTCGTCAGCGCCTTGCAGAAAAACGGCATCAAAACGGAGTTCCACATGTTCCCGGAGGGCGGCCACGGCCTGTCGCTTTGCAACGAAGTCACCTCGAACAGCGATGCCCAGCTCCTGCCGCACGTCGGCAAGTGGTTCGACCTCGCAGCGGAGTTTTTGCAGAGCCTTTAATCACCGATTTTCCGTAATCGCGAACGAATAAAGTCTTTGATCGACCTTTTCTAAAAGGCTTCGCCTTTTCGGGAGACCCCCTAATTGGGTCTCCCACGGGCGGAACGTCCACTGGAAGTTCCGCCCTCCCGTCCTGATTTTATGAACGCAAAAAGATTTCGCCGTCTGCGGACGACGACCAAAGGTTTCACCTTTGGAAACGGACAAACTTTCTCGAAGAAAGTTTGAACAAAGACTTTTAACCCTCGCTTACCGACAACTACTATTTATATTTCACACCCGAAAGGAATCATCCCATGAAAGCCATTGATTTGGAAGTCAAGCGCATCTGCGAGGAAAAGCTCGCAAATGACGCGAAGCTCTCGGAGCTCTTTAAGAATTGCTATCCCAACACCATGGATACCACCGTCAAAACCCTCGGCGAAAAAGATACCTTCGTCATCACCGGCGATATCCCCGCTATGTGGCTGCGTGATTCCACCGCGCAGGTTCGCCACTATCTGCCCGTCGCAAAGCACGACGCGGAGGTTGCCGATTGCATTGAGGGCCTCGTGAACCGCCAGTTCAAGTGCATTGATATCGACCCCTACGCAAACGCGTTCAATCAGGAAGCGAACGGCATGTGCTGGCCGAAGTACGCTGCGGAAACGCTCGGTCAGACCGCCGGCGGCGAGTCCGACGATACCGATTTCGAGACCCCGTGGGTCTGGGAGCGCAAGTATGAGATTGATTCGCTCTGCTACCCGGTGCAGCTCGCGTACCTTCTCTGGAAAGAGACCGGCCGCACGGGCCAGTTCAACGACCAGTACAAAAAGAGCACCCTGCGCATCCTCGACCTTTTCACTGTCGAGCAGGATCACAGCAAGTCCCCGTACTATTTCCGCCGCACCAACTGCCCGCCCACCGATACCCTTACGCACGACGGCCACGGCGCGCCGGTCGCCGTCACGGGCATGACCTGGTCCGGCTTCCGTCCCAGCGACGATGCTTGCGTCTACGGCTATCTCATCCCGTCCAACATGTTCGCCGTCGTAACCCTCGGCTACACCGCGGAGATCATGCGTGAGATCTATAAGGACGGGGAAGTCGCTGCCCGTGCCGAAAAGCTCGCGTCCGAGATCCGCGACGGCATCGAAAAATACGGCGTCGTCGAGCACCCGAAGTTCGGCAAAATGTACGCCTATGAGACCGACGGCCTTGGCAACTACGTCTTCATGGATGACGCCAACGTCCCGAGCCTCATGTCCATCCCGTACCTCGGCTACTGCAGCGCCGACGACGAGATTTATAAAAACACCCGTGCCTTTGTTTTGAGCAAAGAAAACCCGTATTATTACGAGGGCACCGCGGCCAAGGGTGTCGGCAGCCCGCACACCCCGCCGGAGTACATCTGGCATATTGCACTTTCCATGCAAGGGCTCACAAGCCGTGACTCGGAGGAATGCAAAGCGCTTCTCCACATGTTAAAAACGACCGATGACGGCAAGGGCTTCATGCACGAGGGTTTCCATAAGGACGACCCCTCTAAGTTCACGCGCCCGTGGTTCGCATGGTCAAACTCCCTGTTCAGCGAATTTGTCTTAAAGTGCATTGATGAAAATATTCTGTAATTAAGGAGTTGTTTTTCATGGCAGATTTTTACGCACTCGGTGAACTTCTGATCGATTTTACCCCCGCAGGCAAAACGCCGGCCGGCATCCCGATTTTTGAGCAGAACCCCGGAGGCGCACCGGCAAACGTCGCCGTGCAGGCCGCGCGCCTCGGTGTATCCGCAGGCTTCATCGGTAAGGTGGGACAGGACATGTTCGGCACGTTCCTGCGTGATACGCTCGTTAAGCAAAATGTCGATGTCGAAAACCTCCATTTCTCAAACGATACCGCAACGTCGCTCGCGTTCGTGCAGCTGTCCGAATCCGGTGACCGCGATTTCAGCTTTTACCGCAACCCCGGTGCCGATACGCAAATCACGTTCGATGAGGTCAATAAGGATGCGCTCGCAAACGCCAAGGTGCTGTGCTTCGGCTCGCTACTGCTCACCGCAGAGCCGGGCCGCACGGCTGTGCCGCAGATTGTTTCCTATGCCCGCGAGCACGGTGCTATCACCGCCTACGACCCGAACTGGCGCGCACCGCTGTGGCCAAATGCCGAAGTCGGCATCCACGCCATGAAGAGTCTGCTGCCGCTTGCCGATGTCGTCAAAGCGTCCGATGAGGAGCTTGAAATGCTCACCGGCTGCACCGAGATCGAAGCGGGCGCAAAGGAGTTCTTTAAGCTCGGCGTGCAGGCGGCGGTCATCACGCGCGGCGCAAAGGGCTGCGTCGTCTGCACCCCGAAAACAACCTTAACGCTCAACACCTACGACACAAAAGTCGTCGATACCACCGGCTCCGGCGACAGCTTCTTCGGCGCGTTCCTCACAAAGCTCATGGAGACCGGCAAGCCCGTTTCCGAGATCAACGAAGCCGAGCTGCGCGATGCTGCCGATTTCGCAAACGCCGCAGGCTCCGTCTGTGCGACGAAAAAAGGCGCGATTCCTGCGCTCGCCGACCGCGAATTGATCGAAACGTGCAGAGCGTCCATCCCGCTTTTAAAGCTGTAAGCCATTTCCCGCAAAATCCGCTTTGCACGGCTGCGGCAAGATCGTATTAGAGGGGCACATCAAGCACGGCGACGCAGATAAAACCATCGAAAACTTCACAAAAGCTGTGAAACGCTTCTCCAATATGGGCTGATCCCGGCTGAAAATCAAACAAAACAGCGAAGTGCATGGGGATACCCACAGCACCTCGCTGTTTTTAGTTTCTCTCGTATTTCGTCTTTTTCAGTTTCCTTTTTCGGGCTTAGGCAAAGCTTAATAGTCAAAAACTATCGTGCGGCAGTCTTCGCAGATATTTGCCTGTATCCGCACGCGGTGGCTCGGTTTTAACGGCGTGATCTCCACAAAGCCGTCGGCGTTTTTGGCGTTTTCAAATACGCCGGGCACGGTGTTCGCAAAGCTGAACGCGCCGTCCTTGCTTGTAAACAAGTATCCTTCGCGCATCGCTTTTCCGCATTTCGGGCAATTCATAGAATTCTTCTCCTCTCTGAATGTGTAACAATTTTGCGGAAGCAAACCTTACGGCTCGGCAGGGTGTTGGCTCATCTCGAGCGCTTTCTGCATTTTTCGCTCAAAGTCTTCTGCCTTCACAAGGGCAATGCCTTCACCCTCGTCACCGAGCACGATCAGCCGGTCGCCCTCCTTTAAGTCAAACATTTCCCGCGCAGCCTTCGGTATGACGATCTGCCCGCGCGCGCCGAGCGTCACCGCACCCCAAAGGTGCTTGCCCGCAGGGGCAGGGGCGAGGGCCGTGTGGCCCACTCGGTTTTGGTCGTGCAAAAGCGCGTCCAGCGTCACGCCGTAGTGCCTTGCAAGGCGGTCGCATTTTTCAATGTCCGGCACGGTTTCGCCCTGCTCCCATTTGGAGTAGGACTGCCGCGTCACCCCGGCGATTTCCGCCGCCTGCTCTTGCGTCAGCCCCTTAAGGCCGCGCAGCAAAATGAGATTATCGGCGAGCATAAGCTCCACTTCCTTTCTGCATTCAGTATATCGCTGCGCAGTGAAATTTTCCACCAAACAAACGATACATATTTTTCGATTTCATGTTAAGTTAAACTGCCTTGAGGGCATAAATTGTGCCCGAAGCTTTGGCTTCCTGACGCTAAAGCACGGGTCCCCTGCTTGTACAAGACCCGTGATGCACGTTCAGAGATCCAGACGCACCGTCGCTGAAAAGGGCCGATATCGGCATTGCGATGGGCGGTGTGGGTATGGTCGTTATAATCGTGAAGCTCGTTTTGGATATAATGAACGGCTAATCGCATCTCTTTCTGAATAAAACCACAAGATAGCTTGCAGAAAATGCAGGCCGCTTTTGTTTATATACACCTAAAATTAAACAACATATCTTGATTTTGTGGCGAAAACACGCTATACTGGAAGCGATATAAAGAAAAGAGGGCATGGAAAATGAAACGGAAATTGGAGAGCATGGAAGACCTTTTGCAGGCGGTGGAATACTACGGTTTTCTGCCGTTTTTTCCGAATGACATTCCGGGCTTTTCGGTGGAGGAGATGTGCGCGCCGGCGTATTGGTTCGCTGAAGACCGTGACGGACCTTGGGAGTGGAAAGGCCCGGCGGCGCAGACGAAGCGCTGCGCGTACGGCAAGCTTTTCCGGAAAAAAGCGGGGTTTGTCAGTCGGGAATGGCTGCCGGAGCTTGTAAATTTCCGCCGTGACGGCTATGATTTTGACGCGCGCTGCGATGACGGACTGGTGTTCCACAAGGACGAGGAGCTGTATAACACAGTCCATGCGGAGGGCGAAATTCTTTCAAAATTCCTCAAAAAGAAGCTCGATTACCGCAAAGGCGGCAACACGGGCTTTGAAACGTGCATCACGCGGCTGCAAATGCAGACGTATTTGTGCGTTTCGGATTTTATCCGCCTAAAGGATAAAAACGGCAGGCCCTACGGCTGGGCGGTGGCGCAGTACACGACGCCGGAGCATTTATTCGGGTACGATTATGTGACGTCTGCGTATAAGAGCGAACCGAAGGTCTCCGAAGAAAAAATGATTGCACACCTTAAAAACTTGCTTCCGTCGACGGAAGTGCAGATACGAAAATTACTAAAGTAGTTGGGAGGAAAGCGTATGCTTCAGCAAGTTATGACAGAGCCGGGCAAGATCATTTTCCGGGAAATTCCCGTGCCGGAAATCGGGGACGGGCAGGTGCTGGTGAAAATTATGGACATCGGCGTTTGCGGCTCGGACATCCACGTGTATCACGGCAAGCATCCGTTCACGAAATACCCCGTGACGCAGGGACATGAGGTCTCGGGTGAAATTGTAAAGTGCGGTGCGGATGTCGAAGGGCTTACCGTCGGGCAGAAAGTGACGATTGAGCCGCAGGTGTACTGCGGCAAGTGCTATCCGTGCCGGCACGGCAAGTACAACCTGTGCGAGGAGCTGAAAGTTATGGGCTTCCAGACGACGGGCACGGCATCCGAATTTTTTGCGGTGGACGCAAAGAAAGTGACACCAATCCCTAAAAGCATGAGCTTTGAAGAGGGCGCGATGCTGGAGCCGCTTGCGGTGGCGGTGCACGCCGTGCGGCAGATGGGCGACGTGACCGGCATGAACATTGCGGTGCTCGGTGCGGGGCCGATCGGCAACCTTGTGGCGCAGGCGGCAAAAGGTTTTGGCGCGGCGAAGGTGATGATCACCGACGTGAGCGACTACCGTTTGGAGAAAGCCAAGGAATGCGGCGTGGACGTTTGCGTGAACACGAAGGAGAAGAACTTCGGCGAGGCGCTCATTGAAGCGTTTGGCCCGGACAAGGCGGACGTCATTTATGACTGCGCGGGCAATAACGTAACGATGGGGCAGGCCATTCAGTATGCGCGCAAGGGTAGCGTGATTGTGCTTGTGGCAGTGTTTGCCGACATGGCGACCGTTGATCTGGCCGTGGCGAACGACCACGAGCTTGACATTAAGAGCACGATGATGTACCGCCACGAGGACTACGTGGGCGCGATAGAGCTGGTGGAAGCGGGCAAAGTGCAGTTAAAGCCGCTTATCTCGAAAATTTTCCCGTTTGCGCAGTACCTTGACGCGTATAAATACATTGACGCGAACCGCGAGACGACGATGAAGGTCATCATTGCCGTGCAGGAAAAATAAACGAAAAAAGACCGGGAAACACGCGCTGTGCTTCCCGGTCGATTTTATGTCGTGGTTTTTACTCAGCCTTCAAACCGCTTTGCGGCATCTTCGAGCTCTTCGATGATGTGGATGTGCTGCGGGCAGTGCGCTTCGCAGGAACCGCAATGGAGACATTCGCTTGCCTTGCCGCCTTCGCGTGTTGCAGATTCGTAGCCGCTGCGATCGACATTATCCTCGGAGCCGAACTGCTTCTGGTGGTTTACAGCGCGGAAAATGTCCGGGATGTGGATCTGCATGGGACAGTCGTCTACGCAGTACCGGCAGCCGGTACATGGAATAGTGGGAATGGCGTTGAGTTTTTCGACGACGGTTTTCAGCACCTCGTGCTCCTTGTCACTGAGCGGCTCAAAGTGCTCCATGTAGGAGACGTTATCGTCAAGCTGCTCTTTGGTGCTCATACCGGAGAGCACGGTGAGGATGTTATCGAGACCTGCGCAGAAGCGGACAGCCCAAGACGGGATGGAAAGATCAGGATTCTGTGCCTTCATGATGCCCTGAATTTCGTTGTTCATGCTTGCGAGGGAACCGCCCTTGACCGGCTCCATAACGATGATGGGTTTATTGTGCTTGACGGCGACCTCGTAGCACTTTCTGGACTGCACGTTATCGTTTTCCCAGTCGATGTAGTTGAGCTGGAGTTGGACGAATTCGACTTCCGGGTGCTTGGTGAGCGCTTCGTCGAGCACTTCCGCGCTGTCGTGGAACGAGAATCCGCAGTGCTTGATTTTGCCCTGTGCTTTCATCTTGAAAAGGAAGTCCCACGCGCCGATGTGGTCGGCTTTCTCGAACTTCGCTTTGTCCATGGAGTGCAGCAGGTAGTAATCGAAATACTCGACACCTGCGCGTTCCATAGATTCATCGAAAATGCGCTGCATGTCGGCTTCCGTCTCTATGTTGTCCCAAAGGGGTAGCTTTGTAGCGAGCGTGAAGCTGTCACGCGGGTAGCGCTTCACAATGGCTTCGCGCGCTGCGACTTCACTTTTACCGTTGATGTATACGTATGCGGTGTCAAAATACGTAAAGCCCTTTGCCATGAAAGTATCGACCATGGCTTTCGTCTGCTCCATATCGATCTCGTCGCCGATCATCGGCAGACGCATGAGACCGAAACCGAGCTTTGGGGTCGTATCGCCAAGATAACCAGTGTTCATTTTGAATTCCTCCCGAGAATAGTTGTGCCGTTTCGTACAACACATTAAAGTTTACTGTAAGTTTGATTATATCACAAAACACAGAAATTGCAAGAAGTTTTTTCGAAAATGCAAACACTTTTTACATAAAGTGTGCAAAAGATAAACAAATTTGCAGCGCTTGACGGTATTCTGCTTTTGCAGTACAATAGAAATGTTAAGTTTAAAAGGAGAGCGAGATATGAGCGGGGAGAGACAAAGACGGATTAAGCGGGCCTTGGCAGCGGTTTTCGGTGCTGCGGCTGTGCTTGTCGTTTTGTATATTCTTCGTCCGCCGTGCCTCGTCCGCAAGGTTTTCGGCGTGCTATGTCCTTCCTGCGGAACGACACGGATGATCGCAGCGCTTTTGCAATTGGACTTTGCCGGTGCGTGGGCGCTGAACCCCTTTATGCTGTTCTTTTTGCCGTTTGCGCTCCTTTGGGGCGTTTTGGAAGCGGTGCGGTATGCAAAGAGCAAACCGCCGCTGCTTTTTAAACGCTTTTCCATTGCGCTGTGGGCGGCGTGGTTCCTCTCGGCGCTCATTTTCGGCGTATGGCGCAACTTCGCTTAATTTCCTTGACAAAGCGACGCTTCGTGTGTAAAATCAAAGCATAGTAAAACTGTATGTTTTTAGCTTTTTGCGGAGGGATGCAAAGCGAACGCCTTATCCACGCAACGGCGAGCCACGGCTATTTGCTGACGGTGGACGTTGCGCCCGAGCACGAGATGGAAAAGGTGCTGTACGCCGTGGACGAGCTGACGGGGCTCATCGGTGCGGTGGCGCTGATGCGTCCGTCGAAAAGCACGCTCGACTTGGAGCTTAAATCCGTAAAGAAAAAATACAGGCGCTCAACTTTGCCGCGGGCTGTTCCCGTGAGGTCATTCAGCGCGGTGCAGATATGCTGGGCCGGACGCTCGACGACCTCATTTCCGACACGATCCTTGCGATGCGCACGCTGGAAAAGCCGCAGGCGGAGTGAGCGACACCGAATAAAGAAAGGCGGAATTTCATGACCGCAAATGAAATTAACGCTTTGGTCGACCGTCTGCGCGAGCAGCGTAACCTCAGCGATGCGGAATTTAAAACGATTTTGGAGACGGACGCCTATGATGCGGCGCTGCAAAAGGCCGCGGACGAGGTGCGCCGCGCACACTACGGCACGGACGTGTACGTGCGCGGACTCATTGAGTTTACGAATTACTGCAAAAATAACTGTTACTATTGTGGCATCCGTCGGGATAACCGAAACGCGACGCGTTACCGTTTGACGAAAGAGGAGATTCTTTCCTGCTGCGCGGAGGGGTACGACCTCGGCTTTCGCACGTTCGTTTTGCAGGGCGGCGAGGACCCGTTCTACACAGATGACCTCATCTGCGAGATTGTCGCGGCTATCCATGCGCAGCATCCGGACTGCGCCATTACGCTTTCCATCGGCGAAAAGAGCCGCGAAAGCTACCAGAAGTATTTTGATGCGGGCGCAAACCGCTATCTTTTGCGTCACGAGACGGCCGACCCCGAGCATTACGGCAAGCTGCACCCGAATGAATTGAGCGCTTTACACCGGCAAGCATGTCTTTTTGATCTAAAGGACATCGGGTACCAGGTAGGTTCCGGCTTTATGGTGGGTTCGCCGTATCAGACGACGGAGAATCTTATTTCTGACCTGCGCTTTTTGCAGAAGTTGCAGCCGGACATGATCGGCATCGGGCCGTATATCACGCACGCGCAGACGCCGTTTGCAAACGAAAAGAGCGGCTCGCTCGAGCTGACACTGCGGCTTCTCTCAATATTGCGTTTGTTGTTTCCGTATGCGCTTTTGCCGTCTACGACGGCGCTTGGCACCATCCACCCGCAAGGGCGTGAGCTGGGACTGAAGGCGGGCGGAAACGTTGTGATGCCGAACCTTTCGCCGGTGCGTGTGCGAAAGCTTTATGAGCTGTACGAGAACAAGATCTGTACAGGGGAAGAGGCCGCGCAGTGCCGCGGGTGTCTGGAGCAGCGCGTGAAGTCGGCGGGCTATGAGATCGTCACCGCGCGCGGCGATGTGAAACGATAACGAAAGGGTTTTACCGAAACTATGTGTAAAAAAGCGATCATAGCCATGAGCGGCGGCGTGGATTCCAGTGTGGCGGCGCTGCTTATGAAAGAAAAGGGCTACACCTGCATGGGCGCGACCATGAAGCTGTACCAGAATGAGGACGTCGGTCTGCGCCGCGAGCATACCTGCTGTTCGCTTGATGATGTAGAGGACGCGCGCAGTGTGGCGTATGCGCTTGACATACCGTACTATGTGTTTAATTTTGCCGACCGCTTCAAAACGGATGTTATCGACAAGTTTGTGCACTCTTATGAAACGGGTGTGACGCCGAATCCGTGCATCGATTGCAACCGCTATTTGAAGTTTGATAAGCTGTTTCAGCGCATGGTTGAGCTGAATTATGATTATGTTGTCACGGGGCATTACGCGCAAATTGATTTTGACGAAAATACGGGGCGGTATCTCCTGAAAAAGGCCGTTGACCACAACAAAGACCAGAGCTATGTGCTGTGGTCGCTGACGCAGGAGCAGCTAAAGCACGTGCAGTTCCCGCTCGGCGGCATGGAGAAGTGTGAAGTGCGCGCGCTTGCGGAGGCGCACAATTTCATCAATGCGAGAAAGCACGACAGTCAGGACATCTGCTTTGTGCAGAACGGCTCGTATGCCGATTTCATCGAGCAGTACACGGGCAAAACGTACCCGCCCGGGGATTTTGTGGACACAGATGGCAACGTGCTGGGGCAACACCGCGGCGTGATCCGCTACACGATTGGCCAGCGCAAGGGCCTGGGGCTCGCGCTGCCGGCACCGCTGTATGTGAAATCGGTGGATATTGAAAAGAACACCGTGACGCTAAGCCCGGAAAGCGAGCTTTTCAAAAAGGAGCTCACGGCGAGCGGCATTAATTTGATTTCCGTCGCGGAAATCAAGGAGCCGATGCACATTAAGGCGAAGGTGCGCTACCGCCAGCCCGAGCAGTGGGCGACCGTGATGCAGACAGGACCGGACAGCCTGAAGGTCGTCTTTGACGAGCCGCAGCGCGCCATCACCTGTGGGCAGTCCGTCGTGCTGTACGACGGCGACCGCGTTTTGGGCGGCGGGACGATTGATTCGGTGAAATAAAAAAGCCTGAATAAGCGCTGCTTGGGTATTGTTTTGTGGGGAGGAAAACTCAAATGAATGATGCGAAGAAGCTTTTGGCGGATATGAAAGCGCTGGGGATCAAAGAGGGTGAGACGATTTTGGTGCACGCATCGATGAAGGCGTTGGGGACAAAGGAGACGCCGGAGACGGTGCTCGACACGTTGCAGGCGGCGCTTGGCGACGACGGCACGCTTTTGCTGCCCGCGCTGACGTATGAGAACGTCACGCCGGAGCACCCGGTGTTTGACGCGGACAAAACCGTGCCGTGCATCGGGCTTTTGCCTCGCACGTTTTGGAAAATGCCGAGCGTGGTGCGCAGCGTGCACCCGACGCACTCCGTTTGTGCGCGCGGCAAGCGTGCTGCGGAGCTGACAGCATTGCATGGGGAGGACATCACCCCGGTGGGGAAGAACTCGCCGTTTATGAAGCTGCCGGAGATCGGCGGACGGCTGCTGTTCATCGGCGAGGTGCTTGACTGCTGCACGTTTATGCACGGCGTGGAGGAGCGCTTCGGCACGGACTACGTCTTGACGAAGGAGAAGATCCGCTACGTTGTGAACGGCGAGGAAAAGTACATGTACGGCCACGATTTTAAGGGCTGGGAGACGACGTACCGCCGCGTGAAGGAGATTCTGGACCCTTTGAGGAATGAGATCGTCACGGGGAAGATCGGCGACGCGACGTGCTACCTTATCGACGCGAAAGCGCTTTTGAAGCGCGCAGAGGAAAAGCTGCAGGAAAACCAGCACTGGTTTGTGGTGCCGCGGGAGTAAAACCAAACAGGCATAAAGAAACGACCCGGGACGGAGAAAATTCCGTTTGCGGGTCGTTTTTTGGCGTTGTGAAATTTGAAAACTCAGCCTAAGTCGATGGAGCGCTGGGCGCAGGCGTTCAGCTCCATGCCGGCGGTATGGCCGGCGAGATATTCGTAGTAGGCTTGTGCGCCGACCATGGCGGCGTTGTCGCCGGTGAGAGAGAGGTCGGGCATATAGAGCGTGCGGCCGGTACGCTTGCATTCTTCCGTGAGGCGGCGGCGCAGGAGCGCGTTTGCGGAGACGCCGCCCGCGATGACGAGCTTTTTGTGGCCGGTCTCGTCTGCGGCGTGCAGGAAGTTGCGCACGAGGCAATCGACAACGGCCTTGCGGTAAGAGGCGGAAAGATCGGCGATGTTGACGGTCTGGCCCTTTTGCTCGGCATTATGCAGAATGTTGATGACGGCGGTCTTGAGGCCGGAGAAGCTGAAATCGAGCGGGGCGCCGTCTACGGTCGGGCGCGGGAGCTTGAACGCTTTGTCGTTGCCGGTCTCAGCGAGTTTATCCATGGCGATGCCGCCGGGGTAGGGCATGCCCATGGCGCGCGCAGCCTTATCGAACGCTTCGCCCGCGGCATCGTCGCGCGTTTTTCCGAGGATGCGGAGCTTTGTGTAGTCCGTCACTTCGATGATGTGCGTGTGGCCGCCGGAGACGACAAGGCACAGGAACGGAGGCTTGAGTTCCGGGTTCGTGATGTAGTTTGACGCGATGTGGCTGCGCAGGTGGTGCACCGGGATGAGCGGTAAATTTGCAGAAAGAGAGAGGCCTTTCGCGAAATTTACGCCGACGAGCAGCGCACCGATGAGCCCCGGCGCGTAGGTGACGCCGATGGCATCGAGGTCGTTTACGGTGAGCTCGGCGCGCTCGAGTGCTTCACGCACGACGCCTACAATGGCTTCGCTGTGGCGGCGCGAGGCAATCTCCGGCACGACACCGCCGTATAACTTGTGTTCTTCTACCTGCGTTGCGACGACGCTGGAAAGCACGCAGCGGCCGTTTTCTACAACGGCTGCGGCGGTCTCATCGCAGGAGCTTTCAATGGCTAAAATTTTCATTTTTCTATCCTTTGGTCTTTGATTTGCGGGGTGAACCGCGGAAATATTCGGCTCAGTCGAGACCGATGAGCAGCTCTTTGAGCGCATCGGAAACAGGCGCGCCGTATTCGCTCACCTGCCAGCTTTCGGCAAAGCGAACGTTTTTTGCAAATTCTGCGCCGTACTGGCGGGTGAGGCACGCGAGCACGTCCTCGTCCACGTCGCCGCGGTCCCAGTTGAACGTACTGCGCAAGTACTCTACGCGCTCCTCGTGCGTTTTACCGGCGAGATCCACGTGGTCATCTGCCCACGGAAGCCAATCGAGGAACTGGGAGGCGTGGCAGCACTCGACGTGAAACAGCGTTTCGCGGTCGTCATCCGCCGGGCGGGCGAAATCGGAGCGGAACGGTTTGGGGTCGGTGAAGCCGTCTGCCCAGTAAAGAATGGTCGGCGTTTTGCGCAGCACGGGGGTATCCGGGCAAATGGCGGGCACACCCATGAGGTACGAGCAGTCCTGCACGAGCTGGCCCGTAGCGCGATGGTCGGGGTGATAATCGCACGCGCGGTTCGTGAAGATGACGTCCGGCTTAAAATTGCGGATGGTGCGCATGAGCGTTTCGCGCGCTTCGAGCGATGGGGTCAGGCGGCCGTCGTCGAACGGCAGGATTTCATAGGTGGCGCCGAGGTAGGCGGCGCTTTTTTGCGCTTCTGCCGCGCGCGTTTTGATGAGCTCTTCGCCGCGCATGGTCTGGTGGCCTGCGTTGCCGGTCGTCATGGAGACAAAGCGGACAATGCAGCCCTTTGAAACCAAGCGCTTTGTGATGCCGCAGGTGCAGATATCGACATCGTCCGGGTGTGCGCCGATCATCATGGCGCGTAAAGGTTCTGACATAATAAAGCCCTCCCAAGAGAAAAAGAGATCAATACAACCGCCGCGGCTGTTCCGCGACTTTTTCTCATTTATTTTAGCACAAGGCAGGCGCGAAAACAAGCCCGCACAACGTGCAAAGCGAGGAAAATGCGCGAAAACGGGTATTCTGGCGCTCCTCTGTATTTGGGGCATGGGCATTGACCGCGTTTTGCAGGTTTTGCTCGGCACGAGGAATATCCGCGACACGGTGATGTTCCCACTGATGCGGCCGGAACCGTAAGCGGAAAAAACAGCGAAATTCTGCATTTTCAAATTGCGTTTCCTGCATTTTTATGCTATACTTTAACGGTATATCAATGAAAATATAAAATAGATAAAGAAAGTGATAAAAAATGAGAATTTCCGATATTTTGAAGACCAATAAGGTGACGGTCTCTTGCGAGATGTTCCCGCCGAAGCCGGGCAAACCATTGGAAAACACACAGCAGGTGGTGCATGAGATCGCGGCATATAAGCCCTCTTTTATGAGCGTGACCTACGGCGCAGGCGGCTCCAACTCCAAAAACACACTGTCCATTGCAGAAGAGGTGCAGAAAAGCGGCGTTACGGCGCTGGCACATTTGACGTGTGTGGGGCAGGACGAAGAGAACCTCAGAGCGTCCATCAATGCGTTTAAGGCGAGCGGCATTGAGAATATTCTGGCGCTGCGCGGCGATATTCCGGAGGGTGACACGGCGCCGCAGACGTTCCCGCACGCGAGCGACCTCATCAATGCCATTCGCCGCGAGGGTGCGGATTTCTGCATCGGCGGCGCATGTTACCCGGAGGGACACCCGGAATCATACAACAGCGACGCGGACATTGACGGCGTGCGCCGCAAGGTGGAAAGCGGCTGCGAGTTTTTAACGACGCAGATGTTCTTTGACAACAACATTCTTTATAATTATATGTTCAAGCTCCTGCGCCACGACATTCGCGTGCCGGTCATTGCGGGCATTATGCCGGTGACAAACGCGAAGCAGATCAAGCGCATTATGAGCCTTTCGAGTTCTTCTATGCCGACGCGCTTTAAGGCGATCGTCGACCGTTTTGCGAACAACCCGGAGGCGATGAAGCAGGCGGGCATTGCGTATGCGACCGAGCAGATCATCGACCTTATCGCGAATGACGTGACGCATATTCATATCTACACGATGAACCGCCCGGACATTGCGGGCAGCATCATGACGAACCTTTCAAAGATCATTGACGGCTATGAAGCTGAATGAGAAAGAGGCGCTGCGCTACCTTGGCTTTCGCGGGAAGCCGGCCGATGCGGACACCGATGAGATGATTCGAGAGATCGGCGGCGAGATGCTGCGCACGCTCACGCCGAAATGCGTATATAAAAGATACGACATAAAAGTACTTGAGAACGCGGTGGAGCTGGACGGCTGGCGCATCGAGAGCATAAAACTTTCACGCCATTTACGCGGCTGCAAGGCGGCGTATTTGTTTGCGGCGACACTGGGTTTGCAGGCCGATATGATGATACGGCGGTTATCCGCGCTCAATATGGCGCGCGGCACGGTGGCGCATTCCGTTGCGAATGCGCTCATTGAAGACTACTGTGACGAAATGCAGGCGCAGATCGCGGAAAAGGAAGCCGCAACGGGCTTATTTTTGAAGCCGCGTTATTCGCCGGGGTACGGCGACTTTGCGCTCGAAAGCCAAAAAGAGATCTTTGCGCGGCTGGAATGTGCAAAGCGCATTGGGCTGACGCTGACGGGCACCATGCTGATGGTGCCGTTTAAATCCGTGACGGCGGTCATCGGCGTGACGGACGCGCCGACATGCACATACGTAAAGTGCCGCGGCTGCGCGAACACCGACTGCGAGTTCCGCGAAATCTGACGCGCAGAGAAAGGGAGAAAATTTATGCATCCTGTTATAGAACGATTCGGAAAATCTGTTGTCATTGTGGACGGCGGCATGGGCACACTTTTGCAGGCGAACGGCCTTATGGGCGGCGAGCTGCCGGAGCTTTGGAACCTGACACACCCCGAGGTGCTTTTGAAAATTCAGTCCGACTACGTGAACGCGGGCTGCGATATTTTGACGGCGAACATGTTCGGCGCGAACCGTTTAAAACTGGAAAAGACGGGCCACACCGTGCAGGAGGTCGTCTCACAGGCGTTGAAGCTTGCACACACGGCGAGCGGCGGCAAGGCGGCGGTGGCGCTCGACATCGGCCCCTCCGGCAAGCTTTTGAAGCCGTTCGGTGATTTGGCGTTTGATGGCGCGTACGAGCTTTTTAAAGAGGAAATTATCGCGGGTAGGGACAACGCCGACCTCGTGATCATTGAGACGATGAGCGATGCCTACGAAGCGAAGGCGGCGCTGCTGGCGGCAAAGGAAAACTGTGACCTGCCGGTCATTGTAACGTTTACGTTTGACAGCACGGGAAAGCTCTTGACGGGCAGCAACATCCCGGCGGCACTGCTGCTGGCGGAGAGCCTCGGTGCGGACGCGGTGGGCATCAACTGCAGCCTCGGTCCGGAGCAGATGGAAAGCTTTGTCGATGAAATGCTGACGCTGACGAATTTGCCCATTGTCATCAACCCGAACGCCGGTCTGCCGGTTTCCGTGAACGGCGAGACCTCGTACCCCGTGGGGCCGGAGGAATTTTACGCGTACATGGAGCGCTTTGCGGAGAAAGGCGCGGCGATTCTCGGCGGCTGCTGCGGCACGACGCCGGAGCACATCCGACTGCTTGCAGAACGCCTGAAAAACAAGCCGGTGAAGGAGCGTCACATTGAAAAGAAGACGGTGGTGTCCTCGTACACGCATACGGTGACGTTCGGTGCACGGCCGATTTTGATTGGCGAGCGCATCAACCCGACGGGCAAGCCGCGCTTAAAGCAGGCTTTGCGCGAAGGCGATTTGGAATATCTGTGCCGTGAGGGCATTGCGCAGACGGAACACGGCGCGGACATTCTGGACGTGAACGTGGGTCTGCCGGAGCTTGACGAGCCCGCGGTGATGGAAAGGGCCATCATCAACTTGCAGAGCGTGACGAACACGCCTTTGCAGATCGATACCTCGAACGTGGAGGCCATGGAGCGTGCGCTGCGTATTTATAACGGCAAGCCGCTTGTGAACTCCGTGAACGGCAAAGAGGAATCGCTGCACACGGTACTGCCGCTTGTGAAAAAGTACGGTGCTGCGGTGGTTGCCTTGACGCTCGACGAAAAGGGCATCCCGGCTTCTGCTGCGGAGCGTGTGGCGATTGCGGAGAAGATTTTGAAAACGGCGGAAAGCTACGGCATCGACCGCAGCGACGTGATTATTGACACGCTTGCAATGACGGTGAGCACGGGCGCGGATAACGCGATTATCACGCTCGATGCGCTTGACGCCATCCGCCACAAGCTCGGCGTGCACACGGTGCTGGGCGTCTCCAATATTTCGTTCGGTCTGCCGCGCCGCGAGCTGGTGACCTCCACGTTCTTCGCGATGGCGATGCAGCGCGGATTAAGCTCCGGTATCATCAACCCGCTGAGCGACGAGCTGATGAAGGCGTACCGCTCGTTCTGCGCGCTGATGGGCATAGACGTGGGCTGCAAGGCGTATATCGAAGCGTATGCGAACACCACGGCGGCGCCGGACGTGCGCACAGGCGCCGCGCAGCAGAGCGCAGGCGGGTCTGCCGAAAGCGTTTCGCTGCACCGCGCCATTGTGAAAGGCCTGCGCGAGCAGGCGGGACAGCTGACGGACGAGATGTTGAAAACGACGCCGCCGCTGGAAATCATCAACGGTGAGCTTATCCCGGCGCTCGACGAAGTGGGGCAGGGCTTTGAAAAAAATACGGTGTTCCTGCCGCAGCTTCTCATGAGCGCAGACGCAGCGAAGGAAGCGTTTGAGCGCATCAAGCAGAATCTTGCGCAAAAGGGCATTCAGGAGGAAAAGAAGGGTACCATCATCCTCGCGACCGTGAAGGGCGACATTCACGATATCGGCAAGAACATTGTGAAGGTGCTGCTCGAAAACTACGGCTTTGACGTACTCGACCTCGGTAAGGACGTGCCGCCGGAGATCATTGTGCAGACGGCGATCGAGAAAAACGTGCGCCTTGTGGGGCTTTCTGCCCTGATGACGACGACGGTGGAGAGCATGGCGGAGACGATCCGCCAGCTGCGCAAAGCGCATGACTGCAAGGTCATGGTGGGCGGCGCGGTGCTGAACCCCGAGTACGCTAAGGAGATTGGCGCGGATTTCTACTCCAAAGATGCGATGGGCAGTGTGCGCTACGCGGAAAAGCTGTTTAACGGCGAAGTGTAAAAACAATCAGAGCATAGAAAAAGGACGGCAGTTGCGCTTAACTGTCGTCCTTTTGTACTGTGCAAAATTATCTGCGGTTTGTAAACCACACGTCAATCTCATCGGGTATGGGGGTCTCAAAAAGCGTGAGGATTTTTTGCAGTAGGCCGCCGTCTACGGCGTAGTCGGTCGTTTCACCGGCGGCAACGGCAGCGTTGCGCGCTTCAATGTTTTTCGCCCAGTCTGCATCGGAAATGTCGATGTAGTGCCACTCGAAGTCGATGTCGGCATTTTTGTAGTAGGCAGAAACATCTGTGCGCTCTTTGCGGCTCCAGAAGCCCCAATCTAAAATGACATTGCAGCCCGCGCGGGCGATGTCCACGGCTTTTTTGTGGAGATACGCTTTGATGTCCGCGCTAATCGCATCGCGGCGGTCGCCGAGGTCATGGTGGAAAAGGTCGTTTTCAATCTCATCGCAGGAGAGCACCACAGCGTGTTCTTTTTCCTTGAGCTGCCGGGTGTAAAAGCCCTTGCCGCTGCAGATTTTGCCGCAGATCAAAAATATTTTTGCCATGCTTTTTACATTACTCTTTGCCGTTCCAGCAGTAGGTGCAAAGGCAGTCTGCGTCGATGCCGACGGACTCTATCATATCGTCGAGGCGGTGGTAGTGAAGGGTGGTGAAGTGCAGCTTTTCGCCGATCTTCTCCACCATCTTCCGGTACTTCTCGCTGTCCGGGTCGGCATATTCTTCAAGTGTGGCACGGTCGGGGTCGCAACCCTCAAGCTCTTTAATGACGCGGCGGGTGATGAGCTCCATTTCGGACGTGGAGCGGGAGAAGTTTAAGTATTTGCAGCCGAAGAGCAGCGGCGGGCAGGCGGGGCGAATGTGCACTTCTTTTGCGCCGCTTGCGTAGAGGAACTCGGTCGTTTCGCGCAGCTGTGTGCCGCGCACGATGGAGTCATCGATGAGCAGGAGGCTCTTGCCCTCAATGAGGTCATGCACCGGGATGAGCTTCATTTTGGCGATGAGGTCGCGCTTGCTCTGGTGCGTCGGCATGAAGGAGCGCGGCCATGTGGGCGTGTATTTGATGAACGGGCGGGAGAACGGTACGCCGGACTCGTTGGCATAGCCGATGGCGTGCGCGATGCCGGAATCCGGTACGCCGGCGACAATATCGGGGTGGACGTTATCGCGGCGGGCGAGCGCGCGGCCGCAGTTATAGCGCATGCTCTCGACGGAGATGCCCTCGTAGCTGGAGGACGGGTAGCCATAGTAGACCCACAGGAACGTGCAGATCTTCATTTTTTTGCCGGGGGCGACGAGCGTTTGCACATGGTCGGCGTCGAACACGACAACTTCGCCCGGGCCGAGCTCGCGCAGGTCGTGGTAGCCGAGGTTTAAATACGCGAAGCTTTCAAAGCTTGCGCAGTAGCCGTCTTCCTTTTGGCCGAGCACGACGGGGGTGCGGCCGAGTTTATCGCGTGCCGCGTAAATGCCGCGCGGCGTCAGGACGAGCATACTCAAAGAACCGTCGACGACCTCCTGCGCGTAGCGAATACCGTCGATGAAATTCTCTTTTTGGTCGATGATGGCGGCGACGAGCTCTGTGGGGTTCACTTCGCCGTTTTGCATCTCAAAGAAATGCGTGCCGCGCCCGATGATGTCCTCTACGATCTCATTGGCGTTATTGATCTTGCCGATGGTCGTAATGGCGAAGGTGCCGTGATGCGAACGCACTAAAATCGGCTGTGCTTCATAATCGGAGATGCAGCCGATGCCGAGCGTGCCGTGCATAGATTGCGATTCCGTTGTAAACTTCGTGCGGAACGGAGCGTTTTCAATGTTGTGAATGGCCTTGTCAAAGCCGGTCTCCGGGCTGTAAACCGCCATGCCCGCGCGGCGTGTGCCGAGGTGGGAGTGGTAATCAATGCCGAAAAAAAGGTCGAAAACGCAGTCAGTCTGCGATGCTGCGCCGAAAAAACCGCCCATAAAATAGATCTTCCTTTGCTGAAAAATTGAAGGGGCAGTACCGCGGAGGAGTTATGCGGTATTGTCCAAAACTCTTTTATTATAACAAAAATCGCGTTATCCGAAAAGAGACACAAAAGAAAAAGACCACCGAAATTTCGGCAGCCTTTTTGTAAAGGATAACAGAATTTTTTACAAGATGGGTTCTTTTGCCTGAATGGATCTTGCGTGCAGCGCAAAAATCTCGTGGCGGCGGTCTGTGCCGAAGATGTGCTGCTTGTCGTACTCGGTGCTGAAGCCGACGATGTAAATGACGAGCAGACCGGTTTGCGGCCACAGCATGGAGATATCCAAAAGCCCGTGCAGCAGAACGCAAACGATGACGGAGACCGTGAGGGCGTAGCGCTGGTGGCACTTGTGGCTGCGGTGCAGGCGGATAATCTTGCCGACATTGATGGCAAAGTAACCGAGTAAGACCGCCGTACCCACAAATCCGAAGTCCATGAGGAGCTCCAAAAGCAGGTTGTGCGAATGCTTTGCGATGCTGTATGAGCCGTAGAGGTCATGGATGCGCGCGTATGTATTGTAGCCGCGGCCGAACCACGGGGCGTCCATAATACTGCCGATGGCGCCCGACCAAATGCTCATGCGTTTTGCAAAATCGTGGCGGATGAGATCGATGCGCGGGAGGAAATCGAGCGATTCACCGAACAGAACGAGTGTGAGCAAAATGCCAAGCATGGTGAAAAGGTACACGGAAAGCCACTTCTTCTTGCCACAGAACCACAGCATGACAGGGCAGACGATGAGCAGCACCATGAAAGTGGTGCGGCATTCGGTGAGCTCAAGCGCGATAAGATTCAACGGAATCAGGGCAGCGTATACACCGCGCAGCGGCGTGTCTTCGCTTTTTACGATGTTGTAGATGCAGAAGAGCACGACGAGCGAAATGTAAAACGCATAGTAATTGGGGTTTGTAAAGATGGAGTTATACCGCGCACCGTAAACCCACTCCATGCCGAGCGCGCGCTGAACGAGCGCGACAAGGAGGCAATAGGGGCTCATGAGGCAGACGAAAGATAAAATGAGGCGGAACGCGCGCTGGGTCATCGTATAGGTGACGAAAATGACGGCGATGAATGCGAACACCATAAAAACGCCGAGCAGAATATCCGTTACGGTGCCGCCTGAGAAAATCGTGACGAGCAGGGAGAGCACCCAGAAAGCCGAAAGAAAAAATAAATCCTGTTTACGGCGGAAGAAAACGAAGCTCTGCTTCGTGGCGGCAATGTAAAACGGCAATAAAAGCAGCGCCAACATCTCGGCATAGACGGTGAGGAAAATGGAAGCCGTTAAAACGAGCAAGACCTTTTCGTTTGGGGTAAGCTCTAAAAATCCCTTTTTCAGTGCTCTGAATACTTGCAGAAAAATGCACCTCCTGTGGACCGCGGCCGTATACCGTGATCCGGTAAAACCGTTTCAAGAAATTACGAAATCATAAAAATCCAACTCATGTGCGTACATGCGTACATGAGTACGCTCATATAAATAAGAAATACCCCGGCGCGGATTACTATTTTAGCGCAACTTTTCTGGATTTACAAGGGGTTTTGCAGCTTTTTTGCATTTATAAAGAGATTTGTAAGATTTGATTTTAAAACTGAACAGAAGATTTACATAAGGCGCAAAACTTTATTGAAGTTGCACAAGGTTTGTCTGCACAACTTGAACAATGCGCTGTATTGAAATGGGCATGACAGGCGTGCTATAATACGAAATATAAAGGGTGCGCGTTTGCCGTCCGAGGTTTAGGAGGCTGCTTTCAGATCTATGGATATACGAGTCTTGCAGTATTTTCTGGCTGTTGTGCGTGAGGAGAACATCACGAAGGCGGCACAGCTTTTACATATCACACAGCCCACACTTTCCCGCCAGCTGATGGGGCTGGAGCAGGAGCTTGGCGTGAAGCTGTTCAGCCGCAACAACCACAGCGTCACGTTGACGGAGGAGGGGATGTTATTTCGCCGCCGCGCAGAGGAAATCGTGACGCTTTCCGAAATGACGAAGCGGGAATTAAAGCAGGAGGCAATGCTGACCGGCGAAATTTCCATCGGCAGCGGCGAGTACCACGGCTCCTGCCATCTTTCCGGCATTTTGGCGGCGTTTCGCGCCGAGCACCCGAACGTGACGTACAGCATTTATAGCGGCAACTCCGATAACATTAAGGAGCGCATTGAACGCGGCACGTTGGACATCGGCTTGCTGTTGGAGCCGGTGGAGATCAGCAAGTATGATTTTCTGCACTTCCCGGTGCCGGAAACGTGGAACGCGCTGGTGCGGTCGGATTCGCCGCTGGCGCAGAAGCCGTATTTGACGCCACAGGACATTGTGCCGTACCCGGCGGTGTTTTCGCGCCGGGACCAGATCCGCAGTGAGATTGTGAACTGGTTCGGCGACAGCGCGGACCGGCTCAACATTATCGCGCACGGCGATTTGCAATACAACATGGCCTCGGTCATTCGCCGCGAAAACGGCGTGCTGTTCACGCTGAAGCTCGACTTGCAGCATAACGGCCTGAAATTCGTGCCGCTGCAGCCGCCGATCCGCGCCGCGACGGTGCTCGTTTGGAAAAAGAACCGTGTGCTTTCACCGCTGACGAACGCGTTCCTCGATTTTGCGAAGAAATACATTTCCGGCATGGAGAAGGATAAAAAATAGGTATTGGACATTCTTTTGATGGTTTAGTATACTGAAAGCAGGAAATCACGAATTTTTATAGAAAAGGGGAAGACACATGGAATACGTAAAACTCGGCAACTCTGACCTGAATGTTTCGCGCATTTGCCTTGGCTGCATGGGCTTTGGCGAAGCGGCCGCGGGGCAGCACCGCTGGACGCTGGATGAGGAAAGCTCCAACGAGATCATCAAAGCGGCGCTCGAGAACGGCATCAACTTTTTTGACACGGCGATGAGCTACCAAGGCGGCACGAGCGAGATGTTTGTCGGCCGTGTGCTGCGCGATTTTGCCCGCCGCGAGGATGTGGTGCTGGCGACGAAATTTGAGCCGCGCACCGACGAGGAGATTGCAAACGGCGTGACGGGGCAGCAGCACGTGAAAAATTGCCTCGATGCAAGCCTGAAGCGTCTCGGTATGGACTACGTTGATCTGTACATCTGCCACATGTGGGACTATCGCACGCCCATTGAGGAGATTATGGAGGGGCTGAACGACGCGGTGAAGGCCGGCAAGGTCCGCGCCATCGGCATCTCGAACTGCTATGCGTGGCAGCTGGCGCAGGCGAATTACTACGCCCGTATGCACGGCATGGCGGAGTTTGTGTCCGTTCAAGGGCATTATAATCTCATTTTCCGCGAGGAGGAGCGCGAAATGGCGCCGTTCTGCAAGGCGGAGAACATTGCGATGACGCCATACAGTGCGCTCGCCGCAGGGCGGCTCTCGAGACGTCCTGATGAGAGCTCCAAGCGCCTTGAGGAAGACAACTACGCGAAATTTAAGTACGACAAGACCGCCGAGACCGACGGTGTGATCATTGACCGTGTGGCGGAGCTGGCCGAGAAGCGCGGCTGCACCATGACGGAGATCGCCCTCGCGTGGCTGCTGACGAAGGTTGCGTCGCCCATCTGCGGCGCAACGAATCTTTCGCACATCACAGGGCTTGTGAACGCCGTTGAATTGAAGCTGACAACCGACGAGATTGCATACCTTGAGGAGCCCTACGTGCCGCACGCGTTGGTCGGCGTGATGGCGCAGAACCATGGGTGATTTGGAGACGCCGTGTATTTCACTGCCCGCAGGGCAATTTCACATACCGAAGGGATTTATTTCGTTGAAAAAAGGACTTTGCAAACGCAAAGTCCTTTTTCTGGTGGAGGAGGGTGGATTCGAACCACCGAAGCAAGAAGCAGCAGATTTACAGTCTGTCCCCTTTGGCCACTCGGGAACTCCTCCATATACAGAGCTGCATAAACGCAAACTCATATTATAAAAACGGGAAACCCGTTTGTTGCAAGACGAACACACTGCTCGCTTGAGACAATCGTTATTATAATACATCGGTGCGCAAAAGTCAACCCTGTTTTTGCGAAAATTTGTGTTTTTTCGCGGGGGAAAGACTTTGCGGTTCTGGTTTGGCTTGACATCATCGCTTTGGGGCGGTATACTGTATTTATTGCGGCAGGAAGCTGCGAGGGCGTTGAAGCGCCGGATCTTTTTTATAGGATTAAATTGTGCCAGCGGAGGCGCGCGGACTGTATGGGGTTCGTGCGCCTTTTTGATTTTAGGAGGAATCTGCATGAAGACTTTGTATTTTGACTGCGGCATGGGTGCGGCGGGCGACATGCTTTCGGCGGCGCTTTTAGAACTGTTTGACGACAAACAGGCAGTGCTCGGCGAGCTGAACGCACTCGGTATCCACGGTGTGGAATTTAAGGCGGAAGTGAGCACGAAATGCGGCATCAACGGCACGCATCTTTCCGTTACGGTGAACGGCGAGGAGGAAGAAAGCATTGACGTGCACGACCACGAACATCACGCTCACGACCATGTACACGAACATGAGCATCACCACGATCACGAACATACGCATGAGCATGAACACGACCACGGGCATCACCACCACAGCAGCATGGCGGATATCGAGCATATCATTGGGCATCTGCCGTTGGAGGATGCGGTGCGTGCAGACGTGATTGCGGTGTATAAGCTCATCGCGGAAGCGGAGAGCCATGCGCACGGCATGCCGGTTTCGGAGATCCACTTTCATGAAGTCGGCACGATGGACGCGGTGGCGGACATTACGGCGGCGTGCTTGCTCATCCGCAAGCTTGCGCCGGAGAAGATTGTTGCGTCACCGGTGCATGTAGGCGCGGGAAAGGTGCGCTGTGCACACGGTGTGCTGCCTGTTCCGGCCCCGGCTACGGCGTATATTCTGCGCGACGTGCCGATCTACGGCGGGCGCATTCAGGGTGAGCTCTGCACGCCGACGGGAGCGGCTTTGCTGAAGCACTTTGCGGCAGCGTTCGGCGATATGCCGGTTATGCGCGTGCAGCGCGTGGGTTACGGCATGGGCAAGAAGGACTTTGAAGTGGCAAACTGTGTGCGCGCGGTGCTGGGCGAAACCGGCGACGGCGCGGACTCCGTTTACGAGCTGAACTGCAACATCGACGATATGACCGCCGAGACGATTGGCTTTGCGGCGGAGAAGATTCGCGAGGCGGGCGCGGTGGAGGTCTTCACGACCGCCGTTATGATGAAGAAAAACCGTCCCGGCACGCTGCTGACGGTGCTGTGCCGCGAGGCGCAGAAGGAGGCCGTTGTGCAGGCGATTTTCAAACACACGGCGACCATCGGCATCCGCGAGACGCTGTGCCGCCGCTATGTGCTGACCCGCACGGAGGAGACGGTGGAGACCGCCCTCGGTCCGGTGCGCCGCAAGTTGTCTTCCGGTTACGGCGTGCAGCGCGCGAAGTTTGAGCACGATGACCTGGCGGCGCTCGCCGAGAAAAACGGGTTGAGCCTCACGGAAGTGATGAAAAAGATTGATAGATAAAATATAAAGTTTATGGGCCTCGCGTTTTGCAGGGCTCTTTTTTTGTGCGGCAAAACTTGCAAAAGTATTGCAAAGGAACTGCAAAAACTGTACGGCTTATATTGAAACAGCGGGGCGGGTGTGGTATGCTCTGGGCGTAGGAAGGTTACACAAAACCGAAAGGAGCATTGGTTATGAAACGGACGTTAAGGACGAAAATCTGGTGTGCTGTGTTGGTAGTTGCGTGCGTCAGCGGCGTGGCCTTTGGCGTTGCAAATTTGCCGCGTGTGCAGGCGGAGGCGGTCTCCGGCGGCGTGGAGGTCACGGAGGCGCCGGGGAATGAAGCAGTAGTTTCGGAAGAAAGCAAAGCGGAGGTGCCGGAGATCTCTGGAAATCCCGAAATCTCCGAAGTATCTGAAACGGCGGAGGTGTCTTCTGCGAAAGAAGAATTTGAATCGCATTTTACAGCGGATGAAAAACTGGATTTCTCCAAGATACCGAAAATCGTTCGCACGGAAGACGGGAGCATTTCAATTGAAAACGGCGACGGCAGTTTTGATGCAGAGGATGACCCGTACTTTTCTGCATCGAGCATTTACGGCGGTAAAAATGTGAAAGCCACGATCAAAGACGTGTATATGTCCAATAAACTTGAATATGGCCTTACGCCGGCGGATAACGACTGCTTTGTTCCGTGGTGGATTAATGGTGGTTACCCGTGGCTGGAGACCTGCGAGCTGAATGAAGACGGCACGCTTTCTTCACCGCATTATGCGTTTGCGTATGTCACAATCAGCTTTGAGAACACCGGAGATGAAGCGACGGGATTCCTTTCCGGGGTATACGCCATGGGACAGTATGACACAGACGGCTGCCCTTTGGATATGTCCGAGTGCACGACCGACAAGCGAGAGCTGATTAACGGCATTGCAGAAGTTCCGATGAATGCGGAAGACCCGAACAAGACCGGGAATATTCTGTTGGAGCCGGGTCAGACAAGAGAGCTTGTCTTCATATATCTTTTGTCTGACGAGAGCGTCTATGTGCGCACAGATGATGAAGCCGCTGAAAGAGACGGTGTGAAAAATTACATTGAGATCGTAGAAAACTACTTTATCGACGCCTATACGGAAACCGATTGCCGATATACAATCGATGTCAACAGCGGTTTGGGCCCGTTTGTGCACTATGACGTGAGCGACATTGTGAATGATTTCTTTACGGAGCACAAATAATATTGCAAATTGGAGCCGGATGAAAAACTAAGAAAGACTAATTATTAAAAGTCAAGCCCCAAAATGAAAAAATTCGTCAACCGTTTGTGCAGCACAAGCTGATCCCACCCAGAACGCCGTGGCACAACGGCAAGGTAGAGCGGAGTCATCGAAACGACCGGCGCTATTTTTACAACTGGGAAAAGTTTGCAAGTGTAAAAGATCTAAATCGAAAGCTCAAAGATCATTTGCACTGGAGCAACAGAAAGCCCATGCGCACGCTGGGCGGCAAAAGCCCTCTTGATCTCCTCCGTGAAATACTTTCTAACGCCTGATTCTTTTCTATCCCTCTTTTCTTTACCTTCTGTGGGTCATATCTATTTACAACGCAGAGTAGATGAATGCAGAAAATGCTAGATGTATTGACTTTTGGATTTATATCGACTATACTATATTTGAGGATTAAAGGATGATTTAAATCCTTGTTTTTAAGCAAAAATGTTCACGAATATTAAAAATGGAGATTATATGAACACGCAGAAAAATGATATTTTGAAAACTATTTTTTTGAATTCATTTACTAATCAACGAATCTTAGCAGAAGAATCTGGGCATTCACTGGGGGTTGTAAATCGTTCGATAAGAGAACTTATGCAAGACGGATATATAGATAAGTCAATCCGCCCAACCAACAAGGCGGTAGAGGAGTTTAAACAAAAGGCACCAAAACGCGCGATTATTTTGGCTGCAGGTTTTGGAATGCGGATGGTTCCTATTAATACAGAAATACCGAAAGGGCTGTTAGAGGTTAATAGGGAACCTTTGATTGAACGTATTATCAAACAGCTTCATGAAGTGGGAATCAAGGAAATCTATGTTGTTGTAGGCTTTATGAAGGAAAAGTATGAATATCTGATTGATGAGTATGGCGTAGAACTCGTAGTTAATGCCGATTATGCTTCAAAGAATAATTTGCATTCGGTCAAACTTATAAAAGAACATCTGGAAAATGCTTACATTATTCCTTGTGATATTTGGTGCGATCAAAATCCTTTTCATCGATATGAGTTGTATTCTTGGTATATGGTCAGTGATCTCATAGATAATGAGAGTAACGTTCGCGTCAACCGTAAGATGGAGCTTGTAACTGTGCCGGAGAGTTCAGGTGGTAATGCAATGATTGGAATCTGCTATCTTGTGAAGGAAGATGCAGATGTTGTCGCAAAGCGCATTGATAAACTTTGTGAAAACCACTGGTATGATGGAGCATTTTGGGAAGAAGCGCTTTATAATAATGATAGGATGATTGTGACCGCTTATGTGGTGCATTCATCAGATGTCGTTGAAATCAATACTTACGAACAACTTCGAGAAATTGATAGCCATTCTAGCCAATTGAAGACAGATGCTATTCAAGTGATTTGCACAGCGCTTGAAGCAAAAGAAGAAGAAATTACGGACATAACTGTTTTAAAAAAAGGCATGACGAACCGATCGTTTCTGTTTACATGTAAAGGTAAGAAATATATCATGCGTATTCCTGGAGAAGGAACTGATCAATTAATCAATCGTCGACAGGAAGCTGCAGTTTACCAAGCGCTTGATAGAAAGCATATCTGCGATGATATTGCATATATCAACCCGGAAAATGGCTATAAAATCACAGAGTTTCTGGAAGGAGCCAGAGTGTGTGATCCATTGAACTACGAAGATGTTAAGAAGTGTATGAAGCGGCTGCATGCGTTCCATGACTTGAAATTGAAAGTTAACCACGAGTTTGATATTTTCGGACAGATGGAGTTCTATGAAACACTATGGGAGGGGATGCCTTCTGTTTATAAGGACTATGAAAAAACAAAAGCAAATGTTCTGTCACTGAAGTCTTATATTAATGCACATGCTGGAGAAAAAGTTTTGACCCATATTGATGCAGTGCCAGATAATTTTCTGTTTGTGGAGAAAGATGGCAAGGAAGAAATTCGTTTGATCGACTGGGAATATGCCGGAATGCAGGATCCTCATGTGGACGTTGCAATGTTCTGTATTTATTCTCTTTACAATAAACGTCAGGTAGATCGGTTGATTGCAGCCTACTTTACTGAAGGCTGTAGTGATGAGACCAGAATCAAGATTTATTGTTATATTGCGGCCTGTGGACTTTTATGGAGTAACTGGTGTGAGTATAAGAGAAATCTTGGTGTAGAATTTGGCGAGTATTCTCTTCGACAGTACCGATATGCAAAGGATTACTACCGAATTGTTCAAGAGGAACTGAAAAAACAAGGGGAGGAAAAGTAAATGCCAAAAGTAGAAAGAGCTATTATTATGGCGGCGGGATTGGGAAATCGAATGCACCCAGTAACGCTAACAACACCGAAACCGCTGGTCAAAGTGAATGGGATGCGGATGATTGATACTGTGGTTGATGGACTACATAAAAACGGAATCAATGAGATTTATGTTGTTGTTGGATATCTGAAAGAGCAGTTTGTGACGCTTGAAAAGGAGTATCCTGGTGTTAAGCTGATTGAAAATCCTTACTATGATACCTGCAATAACATTGCATCGCTTTACGTGGCAAGAGATTACATTGAAAATGCGATTATTCTGGATGGTGATCAGATTATTTATAATCCGGAAATTCTTGCACCAGAGTTTGAACGCTCTGGTTATAACAGTGTTTGGACAGATGGAGAAACGGATGAGTGGCTTCAGACTGTTGAGAATGGCATTGTTACAGCATGCAGTCGGACAGGTGGAAAAGGCGGATGGCAGCTGTACAGTATTTCCCGTTGGACTGCAGAGGATGGAAAAAAACTAAAACGACATCTCGAAATTGAGTTTGAACAAAAGAAGAATCGACAAATCTACTGGGATGATGTGGCGATGTTCTGCTACCCAGAGGAGTATCAATTGGGTATCCGTCCTATGAATAAGGACGATATTATAGAAGTGGATAATCTGAGCGAGCTAATTGCTCTGGATACCAGTTACAAAAAATATATGGAGGGAAAGTAAGTGAATGCAAAAAAAGAACGTGGAAAAATAGACTGGATGATAACATTGGTGCCACTGGCAATTGTAATTGCATTATGTGTACTATTCTTTTTTGTACCGGAACAATCGAATGCCGTACTGAGCCAGATCCGTTTTTTCTTTGGTGATACCTTTGGTACATATTATTTGGTAATTGGATTGGGAATTTTTATCCTTTCTCTGTATATTGCCGGTTCTAAGTACGGTAACATCGTCCTTGGTGAGCAGAATGAGAAGCCGAAGTATTCCTTCTTTGCATGGGGCTCGATGATGTTCACCTGTGGTCTCGCAGCAGATATTTTGTTCTATTCGTTCTCGGAATGGGTTCTGTATGCAACTGATCCACATCTGGCTGAGATGGGTAGTATTCAGGATTGGGCAGGCGTATATCCACTGTTCCATTGGAGCTTTATTCCGTGGGGATTTTATCTGGTACTGGCCGTTGCCTTTGGCTTTATGCTTCATGTAAGAAAAAGAAACCGTCAGAAGTATTCAGAGGCTTGCCGTCCGATTCTTGGAAAGCATACCGATGGCTGGGCAGGTCGCATTATTGACCTGTTAGCTGTGTTTGCACTTCTTGCTGGTACTGCCACCACATTTAGCGTGGCAACACCGCTGATGGCAACCATTATCAGTGAGTTGTTCCATGTTGCCGTTAGTCGTACTGTGATCAACATTATTATTCTCCTGATTACCTGCGCTGTATATACATACTCCTTACTGCATGGATTTAAGGGAATCAGCAAGTTGGCAAACATTTGTATTTATATGTTCTTTGGCCTGATTGCCTTTGTGCTGCTGTTTGGTGGAGAAACACGGTACATTATTGAAACTGGTTTTTCTTCCCTTGGACGGATGATTCAGAACTTTGTTGATCTGTCTACATTTACTGATCCGCTCCGTACATCGAATTTCCCACAGAACTGGACGATTTATTATTGGGCATATTGGATGGTTTGGTGCGTGGCTGCTCCTTTCTTTATCGGCAGTATTTCTCGTGGCAGAACAGTTCGTCAGACAATTCTTGGTGGTTACATATTTGGTGTTGGTTCTACATTGACAAGTTTTATTGTACTTGGTAACTATTCTATGGGAATGCAAGTAACTGGAAAAGCTGACTTTATTGCACAGTATCTGGAAAGCGGAGATCTGTATGGAATGATCGTATCTATTATTAAGACGATGCCGGGTGCGCCTGTTATCATGGTAGTTGTTCTGTTGACGATGATTGCCTTCTATGCGACTTCTTTTGATTCTATTGCATTGACAGCGTCTTGTTATAGCTATCATGCACTAAATGATGGAGAGCAGCCTAATAAGAGTATTCAGTTAATGTGGTGCATTCTGCTGATTCTTCTACCGATCGCGTTGCTGTTTGCAGAAAGCTCCATGAACAATCTTCAGTCGGTTAGTATTGTGGCGGCGTTCCCGATAGGAGTTGTCATTGTGATGATTGCAGCGAGTTTCATAAAAGACGCAAAATTGTATATGAAAGAGTTAAAAGCAGACGATAAGAAGAGGTAGAATAGCAACAAAGAGAATAGGACCTTTTGTTGTAAGTTTAATTTACAACAAGAGGTCCTATTTTTAGCTGTAGGAGAGTCGGACGTGGGTGTTTAGCTAACCCACACGCCGGAATCGTCAAACGAGTAATTTGTGCCACCGATATTTACAGTTTCGTTTGAAGCCATATGACCGTCGTCGTAGAGGTAATACCAAACACCGCCAATGAATTGCCAGCCAGTCTGCATGGCACCAGATGAGTTGAAGAAATACCAAATACCGCCAATGGATTGCCAACCAGTCTGCATGGCACCAGATGAGTTGAAGAAATACCAAATACCGCCAATGGATTGCCAGCCAGTCTGCATGGCACCAGATGAGTTGAAGAAATACCAAACACTACCTATGGATTTCCATCCGTAGGCTTTGATACTGTTTTCGTAGAAGTACCAGTTTCCGTTTTCGTTTTCCCAACCATTCTTTTGAATTTCAGTTATCCATCGTCCTGAAGCATCAAAAATATAGCTTGTACCACCAATATTCAAAGTGTCATTGGATACCATATGGCCGTTATCGTAGAAATAGTACCAGTCTCCGTTAATTTGCTTCCAACCAACCTGCATATTACCGGAGGGGTCAAAGAAATACCAATCACCTGTAATCCATTGCCATCCGGTTTGCATGATGCCAGAGGCATCAAAATAATACCAGACTCCACCAACCATTTTCCAATCGGTAACCGCTTCTCCGTTTTCGTAATAATACCATTCATTGTTCTTTTGTTCCCAACCGTCTGGGCGTTTACCGGAAAGCTTTGGCAAAACAACAGTACTCATATCCGTGATTTCGTTTTCACCGAGTTCGTCGGAGAATACTTTTTTGCAGACGCTGCACTGCCAGTAAGCCTTGTTACCATCCTCTGTGTAAGTGGGTGCTTTTGCGGGAATTGCTTCAAGGGTGTGGTCGCCGACGGGGTCAAGCTCAAATGATTGATAAAGAGGCAAGCCTCGTGCATTTAGCTTCTGACCACAAAGCGTGCATTCGTAATAATCCACAACGCTGCCGCCACCGCAAAGGGTGTAATCGGCAGGATGCAGTTCCGTACCTTTTATATGGTCGTAATATGAACCGCCATACCAAGTGGCGTATTTACCCTCGGCATTTACAGCGCTGCCGCAGTAAATGCATTTGTGATACTCGGTTTTGTAGCCGCCGTTGCAGATTGTATAATCTGCGGGGTAAACTTCAGTGCTTGGCGTGTGAATGCTATTTTCCGGATCGCAGGGATTTATCGGATTTCCGTTACCGTCAATAGCTGCGCCGCAGTCCATGCAGTAATAGAAATTTTCCTTATATCCACCGCCGCACGATGTATAGTTGGCTTTGTGCAAAATAGTTCCGGGAGTATGTTTTGCGTTCTCATCAGGATCGTAATATGTAGCGTTGTTTCCGTCTTTATCCATGAAGCAACTTCCGCAAACTGCACATTCATACCAATCTTCTTTGAAACCGCCTTTACAGGGCTTATAATTCGCGGAGTTTTTTGATAAAACATGCTGTGCATTTTCTTCCGGGAGACAATAATCGACAAGCTTGCCGTCGGAATCTACAGCCCTACCGCAATTTATGCAGGAATAGAAATCGGTTTTATATCCGCCATCGCAAGGGACATAAGTTGCCGAATGCTTATTTGTTCCGGGAGTATGTACGGCATCAGGATCATAAGCAAACCATTCGATATGGTTGCCGTCAGCGTTTACGACACTTCCACAATATATACAGTAGTAATAATCTTCTTTATAGCCGCCCCGGCAAGGTTTGTAATCGGCTCCATAGTTTTTTCCACCGGGTGTGTGCTTGTTGGTTTCAGCAGGAAACCAATCAAGAATGTTGCCGTCAGAATCTATAATGCTGTTACAGTATACGCAAAAATAGTAATCGGTTTTATAGCCGCCGCCACAAGGAGTGTAGTCGGCATTATACATTTCACCTGTAGGCACATGCGGAGCTGTAGGGAGTTCGACGGTTTCAAGCACATTGTCATTTTCGTCCAAATTGCTGTCGCAATCAGGGCAATGGTAATAGGCGACATTGCCGGTGTCGGTACAGGTCGGCTCCTGCGCTTCTACGAATTCCTTGTTTTCATGTGCGCAAGGGTTTACCGGTGTCGGTTCGGAAGACGGGTCTGCGAAACCCTCGGGTTCCGAGGAGGTGTCTTCTGTGAGCTCTACATTATCGGATGGGGTAACCGCTGATACTGCCGGCAACGCACAGGAGAACACCAACATTACTGCTAAAAGCAGTGCTAAATACTTCTTCATGTTTTTCCTCCTAAAATTTCTTGTTTTTGCCAAAAAGCGAAAGCTTCATTTCTCATCTCCTAAACTTCATTTTTGAAAGACAATGCAGAATGTAATTTTGCTGTACATGCTGTACGTAGAAAAACCATATTGTGACATAGCTTCACGAATTAACTATAGCAGAATGAAATAGGAGTGTCAAGCGAAACGGTGAGGATATAGCCGAAATACAAGTGAATTTGTCAAGAAACTTTGTCGTGAATAGAGAAATGGAGCGTGTATAAAGGAAATGTGCAAAACTTGTAAAAGTATTGCAAAGGAACTGCAAAAACTGTACGATTTATATTGAAACAGCGGGGCGGGTGTGGTATGCTCTGGGCGTAGGAAGGTTACACAAAACCGAAAGGAGCATTGGTTATGAAACGGACGTTAAGGACGAAAATCTGGTGTGCTGTGTTGGCAGTTGCGTGCATCAGCGGCGTGGCCTTTGGCGTTGCAAATTTGCCGCGTGTGCAGGCGGACACGGTTTCGGAACGTGATGACACAAAGATGTCCTCGCAGGCGGACACGAGCCTCAAAACGGCAAAGGACATGTTTGAAGAAGAATTCGCGGCAAGCTCGAAACTGGATTTTTCCAAGTTTGCGAAGGTTGTCCGCGGAAAGGACGGAAGCTTTTCGCTTGAAAAGGAAGACGGCAGTGCCGTTGCGGAAAACGACTGCCTTTACACGGTGTTTGGAGCTTCTGGCGGCAAGGCGCTTAGAGAGGAGATCGTAGACGTGCACCTCTCCGACCGGCTCGAATATGGGCTGACTCTGGCGGACAATGAAAACTTTGTTCCGTGGATGTACAGCGGGCGGTACCCGTGGCTGGAGACCTGCGAGCTGAACGAAGACGGCACGCTTTCTTCGCCGCATTATGCGTTTGCGTACGTGACAATCCGCTTTGAAAACACAGGCAAGGCGGAGAGCAGTTTCTTTTCCGGCGCGTACCGCATGGCGCAGTACAACACGGACGGCTGCATCTTAGATACGTACGAGTGCACGACCGACAAGCGCGAGCTGCTTGATGGCAAGGTGGAGCTTGCGTCGGACAATCCGGCCGATATCAAGAGCGGCAAGATCGTTTTGCAGCCGGGACAGGCACGTGAGGTGACGTTTACGTATCTTGTATCCGACGAGTTTGCGTATCCGATTTTGGACACAGTGGCGGCGGAAGAATCGAATATCCAAAACTATATCACGATGGTGAGAAACTTCGCTATTGACACCTACGAGGAGACCGATTGCCAGTATACCGTGGAGGTTTACGGCAGTTGCGGCCCGGTGAAATATTTTGACGTGAGCGACATTGTGAATGATTTCTTTACGGAGCACAAATAATTTTGATGGGAAGGCCCGGCTTTTGCCGGGCTGTTTCCTTATGTTTCTGCGGTTTTGCGGAGAAAAAGGAAATTTTCAAATTTTTTCATTTTAGAGTTGACAGAACGACGCGAAATTGCTATAATATTAAAGCTGTATGACTCATTAGCTCAGTTGGCAGAGCACTTGACTTTTAATCAAGGTGTCCGGAGT
>ERZ1673738.716-NODE-716-length-56362-cov-7.269576_pt1 | contig 56362 bp, 36 predicted proteins | sample MGYA00580198_ERZ1673738 | MGnify/ENA primary metagenome ERZ1673738 (study PRJEB41218, sample SAMN15661784) | gut metagenome | host: Homo sapiens | place: Canada: London | collected 2015-08-20/2019-03-30 | study: EMG produced TPA metagenomics assembly of...
TAGCGAGCGAAAGTGTACTGGATGTACACTGAGCGAACGTCCACCCGAAAGAACGAGAAAGGACATTCCCAAGGTTGTTAGCGATGGCGAAATTAACCCTAGCAATTTTAATTACTTGTAAAATTTACAAAAGTCGTCTGTAACAGTAATCGGCCACTACGTAAAAAGCCTGCATTTTAACTAAAAATGCAGGCAATTTTTGTATACGTATCAATTTTTCAATGACAAAGTGACATTACGCAAAGGCTCTTCCGCCGCAAATACCGCAGTTACTTCAACAGCAAAATAAAGCAGCCGCCTTGCACCGAACGCGCAAGAAATTCATGGTGAAGCGACGTTTCCGTTTCGTACCAGTCGGCAAACGGAACACGTTCCAAACTTGTGCGCAGGTACCTGTCAAGGCTTGCAATCAACTTGCATTGCTTTGTCTTGTCGTCGGTAAGACTTGCAGCCCACACCAACCAATCGCTCTTTGTGTAGCCCTTGCGGTTGTCGAGGGGTACGCCGTATTCGTTGAGTTTTGTCAGATAGAAGTCAACTTCCCGTTCGGTAACGGCTTTGTCAAACAGCGACAGACCGAGAATTTTGTCAAACGCCATATTGTATTTAAGCGAATATGTTTCTTCTCCCGCGTCCCACGTAATGGGCAAGTGACTGAATTTGTTGCCGAACGCCGTAATAGCTGCAGCAAAATCTTCGGCAATCTTGCGGTACTTCGCCCAGCCGTCCTTGTCGCCCGTGGCACGAAGCAATTCCGCGTAGCAGGCAATGCCGACGGTCGCTTTGACGGCGAGATTGAGGTTGTTTGCCAAGTGTCCCGCAAAGTCGTCGGTACACAATTGATTTGCAGGGCGCAAACCGTTGTCAACCAGATACCCCACCCACTTTGCGGCAAGGTCGGCATACTGTGCAAAAAACGTCGTATCTTTGTCAAAGTGCAGGCAAGCGTAAAACATCACAAGCATGTTGGCGCACTCTTCGACGGGCATTTGCATGTCGAAGTCGTACACGTCGGCACTTGCAGGCAGATTGTACGTCGGGAAACGTGTGGTAACGTCGCCCTGCTTGTAGGTTGTGCCCAGTTTTGCCTCGACGGACCTTTTCAGTCCGTAGCCCTGTCCGTTGCACACGGGATAGGTACCGGCGTCGTGCGGTGCAAAGTCGAAATTCCATACGGGCATACGCGCAAACTTCAGTATCGGGCGCATCATACCCTTCACCAGTTCGGTGTTGTACAACAGGTACAGCGGAATTGACGGATAACTGACGTCCACTGTCGCAATGCTGCCGTTAGACCAACATTCCTTGGACAGAAACAGCACGTCGGCGCCGTCACGCACAAGTTTGTGTGCGGCAATGCTCTGGCGAAGCGAAGCCACAAGCACATTGTAGTATTCGCCCGCAAATCCGTCGCATTTCGCCGCGACATCGGCGCGGATTTTGTCGTCGAACACAGTCAGTTTGTCGTCGATTTCGCGGTAATTGGTCTGCACACAGGTCAGTGCGTCGAATATCGAATGTTCCGCAAGGTAGTAGCCTTGCAGATACTTACCGAAGTAGTTTATCGCCACGGTTTCGTCGTAGCCCAGCATAACGATGCCCTTTGCCGCGGTGTTGATACTTCCGATGTATTTGTCCTCGCTTTGGCATGTAAAGTCGTGACAATCGCACTTGACGTAGGCAACAAGACTTGCGCCGTCGGCAATAAAGGTGTGCTGTCCGGACAGGTAGTAGTAACCCCAGTCTGCGCCGTAAGCGTCGTTGTTGTTGCTTAGCGGCAACTGGCGACGAAGCCCGATGACAGCCGCTTCGTAGCCGTCAAGCGTAAAGCTGTCGCTGACAACACGCTTGTCCTGCGTTTGCGGAATGTCGTTGTATGCGATATTTCCGCCCACAAACACAGTCACTTCGCCCTCCGCGCCGCTCAGTTCGTATTCCATGTAGCATACGGGCAGCGACAACAGTTTGATGTCGTCGGGCGGCAACGGCGATACGAATTTTAATTTCAACGTAGCCGCGCCTGCCGTAAATGTGTACTCGGTGGTAAACGCCGTCACTTTGAGGTCAACCTGCGTCGCTTCTTTTACGCCAAACGGGGTAAAGTCGTCGGTTCTGCCAAGGAAACAGTATTTTTGTCCGTCAATGTTTACGAACCCGCAAATCTTTTTCCTTTCGCCAAACCACGTCTGCGGATAACTTTTGTTGAGAAATTCGTCGCTTACCCACAGCGAAAAATTGGGATCCTTGACCATCAACGGATAGCATGGCAATTTTCTTTGGTTCATACTTCACCCCTTTGTGCGACAAAAAAACTTTACGCAGTAACGTTTGCTAAGGTCAACGTCCAGTTCAACCGTAACGGTGTCGCCGTCCGCTGCGCCGCATGCCGTCGTAAGCGGAAAAGTCTGTTTGTCCGTCTTGTGCAGTTCAAACGGTACGTCTTTGTCGTTTACGGTAACGCACAGAACTTTGTCAATTTGTTGAGTTAAGTGCATTTTAACGGTACACTTACGGCTGTTAAATGCCTTTTTACCGTCAAATTCACCTTTGCTTGCTTCAAGAGTCAACACAAACGCGCCGTCAATGTCGTCGTAATTTGCCGAGTATTCGCTTGTGCGATACTTGCCTGTTTTGTACGCCGTCGTTTCCGTGTCGTCCTCGTACAGAACGCCACTGTCGGAGCAGCCTTTGCAAGGATAAAAGTCGTACACCAGTTTGTCCCATTTTTGCACTTTGGTGTTGGGCGCATTGTAAGCAAGAGGCACAACCGCGCCCATACGAACGAACAACGGCATTTCATTAAGGGCGTACGCGCGGCTGACATTGCGGTTTCCGTCGTACATTTTGCCGCCGAACACGTCCAGCCACTTGCCCTCGGGCAGGTAGGTTGTCGGATTTTGTTGCGGCACGACCTCGTTGTAACACAGCATTGCAACGGCTTGTGCACCGCCCTGGAAGTAGTCGATTTTCACCCTGTAAGTGCGACTTTGTTCAAGCACGGCAAGTTTGTGATTAAGTGCGGAGTGAAAACGTTCGTCCACAAGCACCAACTCGTCGTCAATCCACACCTTTGCGCCGTCGTCCACACGCAGCATAAGTTCAACCGCCTTGTCAAAGCGTACCGACGTTTCGAAACGCGCCGAGTAGTTGTATACGGGTACTTGTTTTTCCGGTGCAACATTGTTGAGATTCATTTCCAACTTGTTGTATTCCGTTTCAAAAATCGGCTCGCCTTTCAGCTGCGTTCCGTCGAAGTAGGTTGCCCTGACGGGGGTTACGAAGTTTTGTTCGTCCACTACTTTGGGCGGCGTGCCAGCAATCGGCGATACAAGCAGATTGCGCCCGATCATGTACTCATCCACACAACCCAGTGCCTTTTTGTCGTCGGGATAGTTCCACCCGAGCGCCTTGAACGGCGGCTCGCCCGTCACATAACAATTGTGTGCCTGTGTGTAAATCTCGGGGAGCAGACGGTAGCGCAAATTGTTGTATTCACGCACGATGTCCACGGTTTCCTCGTCGTAGTTCCACGCCTCGCGGGTGCGCACAAGTCCGCCATTCATACAGTGCGGACGGAATACCGGCGACAGCGTGCCGAATTGCATCCAGCGGATAAACAATTCCTTGTCCGGGTTGCCGCCGTGTCCGCCGCAGTCGGCGTTGACATATGCAATGCAGTTGTTGCTGCCCCTGACAAGGTTGTGCACTTCCTGCGCAAGGTCGCCCTCGTCGGACAGAATGTCGCCGGTCCATTGTATTGGATACCGGTGCGAAGCCGACGAATTGATGCCCACATAGGTACCGTTGGCGATGTTGTCCACGTTTGCCATGATGTCGGGGCGGCGATAAATTTCGTTGTTGCCTGATTGCTTTTGGTAAAAATGCTTTGTAATGTCGTAGAACAGATACATTCCCAGCGTTTCGCACTTAATGCCTTTCGTGGGCGACACAAGCGCGGTAAGCCAGTTGCGGTCGTACCACCACGTGTCAAGCCCGATGTCAAGCAGCTGTTGCAAACTGCGTTCACGATAGGCAATTTCCTTGGGGGCGAACACGTTTGCGCCGTCGACAGGTTCCGGGTGGTCGTTGAACATAACGTCCACGTTTTGCGCGTGCACTTTGGCAAGAAAACCCTTCATATCGGGAAACAACTTCGTGTTGACGTCGTAGCCCCATCCGTTTACGTCTGTGCGCCAGTCGGTGTCGATGACAATGTTGTCCAGCGGATAGTCGTGCCCGGCGTAGTCGTCAAGTACCTGCAACGCTTCCTTGTCTGTGTAAGGGTAGTATTTGCTGTTCCACGCGCCGAGAGTTGACAAGCGCGGCATTTCGCATCTGCCCGTCAGACGCACATACAACTGTCTGAGTAGCTTAAAGTCGCCGTCGCAAAGCAGCAGATAAATGTCGTCGACATCATCCTCCACCACGTACTCGCCTTTTCTGTCCGCCGAGTAGCCGCCCTCGGGCACCACTATACGCGGATTGTCCGATACTGCGTACACACAGGGCGTATTACCTGGCAAAGGCAACTCACCGCTGTTTGTCGTTTTTTCGCATTTGTAAACTTCTTTGCCGTCTTTGCAAACAACAACTTCGTCAATAGTCGTTGCGTCCTGCGGCAAACAAATCGTGTAGTTGCCTACAGTCACACTACCGCCCTCAACGCTGCTGCAAACCGCGTTGTTGCAAAGTTCCGCATGGCAAGGCACCAGAAACGTGTCACCGTCAAAAAATTTATCTTTGCTCTTCCTTTCGATTCGGACAACGCGGTTGTCAAGCACCTGCACGCGTACCTGTCCGAAAATATACTGTTCCATAAAAACCTCTGTTGTAAAGCCAAAAATCAGGGACGGCAATCATGTCCTTTTGCCAAAATCCGCCGTCCTCGCGCCAACTTAATACACCTTGTATGCACTTACCGCAAAGTTGCTTATTCTGCATTGTACGTTTTCCGTCATAAACGCAACGTAAAACAGTTCATTGTACTCGCCTTCCGATTCCGCGGAAGAAGCGGCCTGGGTTGCGTAAGAGAAAAACGTATACGTATCCGGATTTTCTTTACCGATTTCGCTGAACGTGTAGGTAAATTTGGTTTCGCCGTTTTCTCCTGCAAGCGGTTCCATACGGATTTCAACGTGCAATTTTGCGTTTTCACCGAACAGACCAGCAGCGTCAAAGTTTTCGTAGCGGTCTGTGCCGTCGGGATTCTTTTCATTGGTGTGTTCTTCGTAGGTTTCGGTGCCGTTTGTCACAGGTTGCAACGTTTCCACGTTTGCGCCGCCCGGGCGGTTACTGTTGCCGTGGTAAATGAGTTTCAATCCGTTGTAGAAGCCTACCGCGTTGGTCGGGTCGTCATTATTCACACCCTTTTTGATGTAGATACGCAATACGCCGAAACTTGTCTGTTGACCGACGGTTTCAAGGTCGAATTCCACCTTGGAATTTCCGCCGAAAAGCGTGTTTGTGCGCACGCCGCAATTCCACCAGTTTCTTACTCCGCTGTCGTAATTGCCGATTTTGTCAAACGCAAAACCGCCATCGGTAAATGTTGCGGCATCGTAGCCGTCAAGCACGCGCGCATAGCCGAAGTCGTTGTAGTAGTTGTCTTCGCCGCACATCTTTGCAATAAGCGTTTCGGCATCGTTGCCGCTGACAAATTTGATATTCGTAGCATTTCCGGGATAGGCTTCCGAATCGTTACCGATAAGGCAAATACCGGGCGCCGTCTTGCGGTCTTTCAACGCGGCATACACATATTTGTCGGTAAGCTGTCCGTTGAGGAAGGAATAAAACACGTCGCCGACGCGCGCAATGCCGATTGTGATTTTGTTGCCGCCTACATTAAATCCGGGGTCTACAAGCCCTTGCGAAGTGTAAAACTCCTTTACGAAACTCGAGTCGACGGTCCATCCGCGCGAAAAACGATGCGCCCAGTTGTTGCCCCAGTCGTAAATGCGGTAGTAGTCCTTGAGAGAGTAACTGCCGTCCTCGTCGGTGGCGTGCAACAAGCCTATGCCCCAGTCGCGCCCTTTGTTGGCATCCTTGTCAACGCTGTCAAATGTTGCCTCGGCGTAATACACTTCGCTGCGTTCCATGTTGAACCAACTAAGCGCAAAACCGGGATTGTTTGTGCGAAGAGTCGGGTTGTCGCTCAATTCGTTTGTAAGCACGTCCTTGTTGCCAAGTATCTTAAACAAACTTTGGTACACATGGAGGTACACGTAGTAGTTGTTTACCAGCGCGCTGTTGTCGCTGTCGGTAACAGTGAAGATGAACAGGTGCTGTCCGACGGCGTAGTAGGTACGTTTGTTTGCGCCTGCATTGTAGGTTACGCTGTTGTCAATCGCGCCGTTGTATATGTGCGTGACCGAAACGGCACTTTCTTCCATTGTCTTGCCGAAACGCGTCTTTGCAACGTACTGCGGCAGCACAATCTGTCCCTTGTTGGTTACGGTAAGCACCAGCGTGTTGTTTGCAGGAGTTTCGCCGTCAAAAGTCATAGTGGGCAAAGCGGTAACCTTAGTTTCGTCGGGCTTTACGGGTACAATGTCTGCGTCTTTGCCGCTGCACGCGACAAGGCTTGTCATGCACATCAACACGGTAATTGCTAATGCAAGTAATCTTAATTTTTTCATTGTAATCTCCTTGTCATCGACAAATTCTTTCGCCGGAAATCGGGTCAAACAAATATATATCCTCTGCGTTGAATTTTATTGCAAGTTTTGTCTGCTCGTTGATTTTTGTCTTGGCGGACATTTTTGTAATCATTTCTTCGCCTTGCAGGTCGAAATGTACGTAAATCTCGCTGCCCATCAGTTCGATAAGAGTAGGCTGCGTCACTATACAGTCGTCGCCGTGGGTTGCTTTGTCGTACAATTCCACGTTCAATGCTTCAGGGCGGATACCGACAGTCAACGTTTTGTCGCCCCGGCAGTATGCCTGAAGTAATTCGGTCTTTTCCTTCAACTTTTCCAATGTGCCGTCGACTGCCTGTTCCGTTTGCTTTTTGCCGAAAAGTCCGCTGATTTTTTGCCACAATGTTCTTTTGCTCTTGACTTCAACACCCACTTTGTCGGCGGTTGCGGACAGCACCTTGAGTATAAATTCCTTGGATTTGTCTCTTCCGTCGTAGGCGTCAAGCCGCTCTGCGAATGTCTTGTAAGTGCGGTCGTAAAACGCGTTTATTGCCGCAGCGGTATCTGCAGACAACGGCAACTCGCGGTCGCCCGACACAAGACGAGTTCCGTCAAACCTTGCCGTAAACAGGTTGATTGGCGGCGTGCCGACAAATTTTGCCACAAACAGATTGCACGGATTGTTGTAGATTTGTTCAGGCGTGTCGATTTGCTGAACAAATCCCTTGCTCATGACGACAATTCTGTCCGCCATTGTCATGGCTTCGGTCTGATCGTGCGTTACGTAAATCGTAGTCGCGTTTATACGTTTGTGCAGTTTGACGATTTCGCTGCGCATGGTAAGGCGAAGTCGCGCGTCAAGGTTGCTCAGAGGTTCGTCCATAAGAAACAACGGTACGTTTTTGACAATGGCGCGTCCGAGAGCCACACGCTGCATTTGTCCGCCGGACAGTTCCTTGGGAAGGCGATTGAGGTACTGCCCCAGGTCCAGCACGTCGGCTGCGGCAAACACCTTGTCCTGTATTTCCCACTTGCTCATTTTGCGAAGTTCCGTCACCACTTTGCCCTGTTCGTCCAGCAGTCGGGCGTGCTCGTCAAAGTGCTTGCCGTCTGCCGAAAGAGCCTCTTCGCGTGACGAAATTTGCAATACGTTGTCGTTTTTCAACGACACAATGTAGTTTTCAAGGTCTTCCTTTTCCGTCAGCTTGCACTGCAGAATGCGTTCGGCGGCAGGGCGTGCGATACCGAGTTTTTTACCAAGCCATGCGGCTGCGTCAATGCGGTCACCGCGAACTTTTTCCGCTTCGGCAACGGCTTGGGCAAGTTCCGCTGCGGTAAAGTTGTCAATCGCACTGACAACACCGCGTGCGGCAAGCAACTGCTCGTCCACCACGGGGAAGGAATACTTGCTGACCGTCAAAGGAAACGCGATGTTTTCAAACACGTTCATCTGCGGATACAGCGCGTAGTTCTGAAACACTATCGCAAGACTTCTGTCCTTACTGGGTTTGTAGTTGGCAAATTCGCCGCCGATTGTCAGTTCGCCCGAAGAAATATCTTCCAAACCTGCAATCATACGCAGCATTGTCGACTTACCGCAACCCGACGGACCCACAAGCACGATAAACTCGTTTTTGTCAATGTCCAGACTGAAGTTGTACACCGCTTTTACGCCGTTGGGGTACACTTTTTCGAGATTTTCTATTTTTACAAAACTGTTCATTTGTCACTCCTCATCCTTTTACGCCGGTGGACGACAAGCCGTCGATCATCTTGCTTTGCGTGAAGAAGTACATCAGCATAAGGGGCAGGATGCTCATTACGCACGAAGCCATTGCCCGCCCGTGGAATTCGACGCTTTCGTTTTTGATCCAGCCCATCAGCGCGACGGTAATCGTGCTGTGCATCTGTACGTCCGACTGCGCCGCCACGACAAGTTGCGGAAACACAAGGTTGTTCCAGCAGCCGTTGAAGGAAAACAGCGCGCACACCAGAATACTTGACTTTGCAAGAGGCAACACCACTCTGCGAAAAATTTCCAATTCGCCTGCGCCGTCGCTGCGTGCGCTTTCCACAATGGACTTAGGCATCGAGCGAAAGCAGTTGTACATTATCATCAGATTGAACGCGCCTGCCACACCCGGGAAGATAATCCACGAGTAGAAGTACCATAGATTGTCCAGAATACCGCTTTGTTTGCCGATACTGATGTACATCGAGTACAAAGGCGCAAACCCGATGACGCTTGGGATAGGCATTACGAAGATAATCAGCGCGTAGATAAACGCCCTGCCCTTGTAGCGCATAAACACAAAGGAATACGCCGCAAACACGGTGATGAGCATGCTGACTATTACGTGAATTACCGTTGTAATCGTCGAGTTGATAAGCGCGCTCATCAATGTGTCGACCTTGCCGCCGTCGTGCAGACGGAAGAAGTCCACGTAGTGGTCAAATGTCCAGCCGCCGGAATGCGGAAAAATCGAGTTGGGGTACAGTACCAGGTCTTCGGTAGTGCGCAGCGACATGCCGAACACGTACACAAACGGAAACAGCCACACCACGCACACCACAAGCAAAATGACAAACGCCTTTATTTTGTTGCGACGGCTCTCGCGTTCACTTTTGGACAGACTTGAATGCGGCAAAGGTTTTTTCATAGCCGTGACCTCCTTTTTCCTTGCCCATAAGGCGTTTTTCGACAATACTGAACGCCAGCACGATAAGTCCGAACACCACCGCCATCGCACAGATAAATCCCGTCCAGCGCGGCAGCACCTTGAGGCTGTTCTGAATAAGCATCATAGGCGAGTCGTACATGGTGTCGTAGATTGTCGAACCGCGTATTACCGAAGGTTGCCCGTACAGGTTGAGGTAGTTGATAAGCGTCGAAAACAGACACAAATCGATTTGCCCCTTAAGCCCCGGCAACGTAACGTGGAAAAACTTGCTTGATTTTCCTCCGCCGTCGGCTTCGCAGGCTTCATACAGACTTTTGGGAATGTCCCTGAGCCCCGCCGAAAAGATGACGAAGTTTGTACCTGTCTGCCACCACACGGACAGCAAAATCATTACAAACCAACGCCAACCGGTGTCGGTAAGAAACTTGATGTGCGTACCCAGCCAGCCGTTGATAAGTCCTGTCGAACTTTCACCGAAGATGGATGTAAACATCATACCCGCAACGGTAATGGACACGATGACGGGCATGTACAGCACGGCGCGGAAAAACTTGTATCCCGGCGGCTGATAGTTGATAAGGTGGGCAAGCAACAGCGGAATTACCATAAGGAGGGGTACCGCTATGAGGTCAAACAAAATCGTGTTGAGCAAACTTTCCCAAAACGGCTTGACAAAGGTGATTTCCAGTTTTTCATTTGTCGTGCCGAACATGTCGGCGTAGTTGAGAAAGCCGACAAAACTCATTTCGCCGGGCTTGTTGGGGTTGTAATCGAAAAAGGACAACCCCACGCCCATAATCAGCGGCACAAGCGTGTACAGCACGAAAAACAGTACAAAGGGCACCACAAACAGCATAGCCAGTCCCTGACTTCGCCACATACTGCGCTTGTACGCTTTCTTTTTGTCGTCTGACAAATTCATTGTAATCCTCTCTACGCCAAACCGATTGCGGCGTTAATTTTTTTCTGAGCGTTTTGCAGTTCCGTCTTAATGTCGTACTCGTTGCTTGCGTTGCGCAGACAGTTGAGAAGCGCAGTCTGCATATCGGGGAAAATCAGCGTGTAATTTGCAGTCTTGCCTGCGGTGACAAAGTTGTTGATGTCTCCGTAAAACATGTTGCAGAAATCGCTTACGTAACTGTCGGCGTTGTAGGCGGCGTTACCGCGGATTGTGTAGGAAGCCGTCGTATGGCCGAGTTTTGCCCATTCGATACCGACGTCCACATTGGTGGTAAACCAGTTTACAAACACTGCGATTGCAGCCTTTTTGGTGACGTCGCTTACCGTCTTGCTCATGGCAAACGCGTGCGAGTCGCCGAATATCTTGTTTTTGCTTGCTTCGGGTGCGCCGTCAAGTGCAAACATACCCGCGGTAGAGAAGCCGCCGATGTCCTGACTTTTGACAACTTCAGGCGAGTGACCGGAATTGGACGCGTATGCACTGAAAATCGTATTTGCGTCAAACGGCAACGAAATGTAGAACAATGCGTTGTCTTTGCAGAACTTTGCACGCGCGCTTTCGTTGCTGTCGCTGCTGTCCCACAAACCGTCGTCGGCAAGTTGTTTTACCGCCTGAATGCCGTTTTTGAATGCGTTGAAGTTGTTGCCTTCCGTCCAGTGGACAAGTCCGTCGCTGCCGTACAGTTCGCCGCCGTTTTGCAACACTGCGGTAGGCAGCAGGTACATCTTGAAGAAGTCGTAGTCCGCGCCGCAGGTAACGGCGTTGAATTGCGCGTTGGTTGCGCGTTCGCCGCTTTGTACTTTTTTGCACAGTTCCAGAAATTCCGCACGGGTTTGCGGCAATTCCTCACCGTACTTTTTAAGCAGGTTTTTGTTGTAGTACATTACCATGCTTTGCGCGTCCACCGGGATTGTGAACATACGTCCTTCGTACCCGAGGTCGCAGTAGTCGGCGAAGTTGGGCAGGAAGTTGCTCTTGTCCGCTTCGAGTCCCGCCAGTTCGTAAGCGGCGTCCATGGGTTGGATAATCTTGTTTGCCGCAAGGTACGCGTGCGTCTTCTGGTGGGTAAGAATAAGGTCGGGCGCGTTGGTTTCATTCTGAACTTGCTGCATTACGTACTCGTCGATTACGTCCTGCGAATAGGTCTGGTGGGTAATGCTGATTTTACCCTTGTACAATTTGTTGAATTGATCCAGAAGCGCTTCGAAACCGTTCTGGTCGTAGCCGCAGATTACCGAAGTAAGTTTGATGCTGACGTCGTCAAACTCTATGTTGCCGTCGCCGTCTTTGGTAATTTCGCCGCTGTCGGTCCACCACGGATTGTCAATGGACGGCAAACCTTTGTTGCCATCGTCCGAAGGGCGCTCGGAAACGCACCCCGTAAACACGAACATCAACACCAGTACCGCCAACGCGGCAACAATTCTGATACTCTTTTTCATTGCTGTACTCCTTGTATTACTCTATTATCATCGTAAAGCCGCCGCCCTTTTGCACGGTAAGGCTAAGTTTGCTTGTGCTTGTCACACTTTGACTGCTTTGTGAAACCTGATTGTACTCGCTGTCCTGCCAGATACGCGCCGTGAAGTTGCCTTCGCCGAGGAATGACAAATCGACGTCGATCGTGCCTGCGTAACTTGCCGTGCAACCTACGTACCACTTGTTGCCGTTGCGACGTGCAATCACCACGTAGTCACCGAGGTCGGCGGTTACAAGTTTGGTTTCGTCCCACACGACGGGCAAATTGCGGTAGAAATCGAGATATTCGCCGCTTGTGAAATGGTCCGGCATGTCGGAAAAGGTCGGCATACCCGATTCAAGCGTTACGGCAAGCCCCATGTTGTGGGCAACCGTCACCGTGTCGGAAAGATACGGAATGATTGCCGGAGTGAAGTCCGTCGGGCCGATTGAACCGCGCGTGAATGGCAAGTAAGCCGTTTGTTTGCTGTCCACGCTTTTGAATTCGTTTCCGCGGACGGCTTCGCGGTTGATTACGTGCGGGTACTGACGGCGTTCGCCAGTGGGCTTGTTACAGCCGTGGCAGTCAACAACCATCTTGTACTTTGCCGCTTCCTGATAAAACATTTCGTAATGATCGTCAAGGCTTTGCTGCGATTCCAGCTTCCACTTGTCCGACATGTAGGGCGCACCCTGTCCGTCGAAGAAGTCGATTTTTACTCCCTCAATGCCCCACTTAGCCCATTTGGCAAGGGTCGCGCTGGTCTGCGTGCGCGTGTAGAATGACGAGAAGCTGTCCGCCCACACCATGATGTGCACGCCTTTTGCATTGGCGTATTGTACAAAATCGACAAACACTTTTTCCGTAAAGGAACCTGCGTCCCAGCCTGCGTCAAGCACAAGCCATGTCCAGCCGAGGTCGGCAATTGCGTCCACGTATTGACGTTGCAGTTCGTAGTTGCTTTGCGCCGCCGCTTTGGCAGGGTCGCCGTCGAAATTGAGGTAACTCCATGCCGCCGCGCCGGGCTTAACCCAGTCGTAGGTGTAGATTTGCTTTTCTTCTTCGCTGAGGCTGTCGTAATCGTCGGGTTTCCACGGTTCTATTTCGTCGTACACGTCCTCGACAAGGGTGGATTCCACCATCGTGTCCGGTCCGCCGACAACGGCTACGCGCCAGGGCGAGGTAAAGGGATAACTTGCGTTCATGGACGCTTCGCCGCCGCATGCAGGCATGTGGATTGTTTTCAGTCCGTCCGTACCGTCAAGTTGCAGTGCCGAGCCGTGGTATTCGCGCCCGTAAATGTCCGCCTCTGTAATGAGGCTGTACACTTCGTCGTTGCCGCTTTTTACGCTGTACAGCACCGGAAAGCCGAGTTGCTCATTGGCAAGGTTTTTGTAACTGCGGTACTGATACTTGTCCTCGTAGGAATAGTACGCGCCGCCGCCCAGTACGCCCACGTTTGTAACCACTGCCATTGCGTATGTTTTGGCGTTGCCCGGCAAAGCGAAGTGTGTAAGTTCGTCCGTCACGGTGAAGTCGCCTTCGGCGCCGTCCGTCTTGCGGATGTTGTAGCGGAACGCGTATCCGTCGTTGTACGTGCGGAACACCACGTCGAGGATATAGTCGCCTTCGGCAAAGGTAAGTATGTTTTGCTTAAATGACGTAGTAACCTGCTTTGTTTTGCCGCTGACGTTTGTGTAGGAAATTGTCTTGCTGTCCGTCTGCGATTCGACAAAGGTCAAATCCACAAACTCGCACTTGTCGGTCGCCATACCGATGTTGGACTTTTCCACCACGGTAACGTCACCCTTAGCGACGGAATAGGCAATTTGTCCGTTTGCAAAGTACACGTCCAGCGTAATTTTGCCGTCGGGCGAAGTCAACGTCCAGTTCGGTTTGTCCTTGTTGTCGGGTGGAGTAGGGTCGGGCGTATCGGTGTCGCATGCGGCAAGCGCAAACGTCAGCAGAAATACGACGGCGAGCACGCACAACGCCCAAAATCTTTTTGTATTTTTCATAGTTCCTCCGTTACTTGATTACCGTTGCGGTAGCGTCGGCAATGCCTTTGATCGCCTGACGGATAAGCGAATCGGTGTCGATCATGTCGGCAGAAATGAAGGACAACGACTGCACGCATGCCTGATTCTGATGATTGTAGCAGTAGTATTCGTTCTGGTTGCCGGGCAGCGTGACAAACTTAGAGGGATCACCGACAGCCTTGAGCACCTTGAAGTACTTGGTAGTGCCTTGCGTAAACTCTGTCGAATTTTGTCCCGTCTTGCTTGCGGGGTAGCAATCGTTGTAGGCAAGACTACCGCTGTGCCTGGACAGGTAGTCGGCAAACACGCCGATTGCGGCAAGTTGCTCGATGTCAAATGTTGCGTCGGTGTCGCTGGGCAGACACAACGAAATACCCTTTACAAAGGTCTTTGCATTGTCGATGTTGCCGTAGTTGAACAGGTTTGCGATGGGCAGAATGCCTATCTTTTTGAACAATTGCTGATTGTAATTGTTGAGGTAGTAGGTGTACATCTTGGGGTAACTTACAATGCCCATAAAAGCATTGCCGTCCACCACGTCATTGAAGCCCTGACGTGATTCCCACAGCACTTCGTTGTTGAGACTGATTTTGTCGTTGTTGAACAACTCGGCGTAGCCCTTTACGGCGTTTGCCGCCTTGGCGTAGCCGTCCTGTTGCGCGTAGTTGTTGATGTAGGTTTTGTTTTGCTTGTCGTAGGAATAGAACAACAAATCGTTGTTTGCCCAGATATTGTTGGAGCCTACCTCGAACCACTGCCACTCGTTGCCTTCGTAGGCAAGGGACGCAGTGTAGCCCTCTCTCGTACCGAACGTTGCCGTCGCCTTTTCAAGCAGTCGCACGAAGTCGGCGTGAGTTTGCGGCTCGGACTCGCCCATTTCCGCAAGCAGTGCCTTGTTGTACATCACGCTGGGCACCATGTGACCGACAGGATAGGTCATAAGCGCGTCGCCGACGTAGTTTTCCGCAATGGCGTCTGCGTAGTAGTCGTTGTCGTCGAAGTCGATGCCGACAAGGTCCAGCAGTTCGCCGAAGCGATAGTTGTTTTGCAAATACGAGTTGGTCATGCCCGGATCTTCGAAACGCGCTACTTCGTTGCTGTAAGCGGATGTCCAGTTGAGGTGAATTTTACCTGCGTACTCGTCGTTGAATTCGTCCACGATTTCCGCAAGGCTGCGTTTGCCCGTCCAGGAAAGGAACTGAATGGAAATGTTGACATCGACGTTGTTAAGCACCACTTTGCCCTGACTGTCAAACTTGAGGTTTGCCGTATAATTGTACTTGGCGTACAGGTCTATGTCGCCCGTCAGCGAGTCGTTTGCAACGTCCCATCTTTGCGTGCATTCCTTGTCGGTGTACCAGCCTTCCACTTCGTAGCCGAGACGTCTCGGGTCGGGCACCGTCTGCGGGTCGATTACCTTGCCTTCCTCTCCCTCGACGGTAACAGGCGCAAGGCTTTTGTTGTAGTTGTAATGGAAGGTTACGTTTACGGCGTCACCCTTCTTTTCCCACAAGGCATATACGGTGTAGTCCTGATTTATCTTTGTGGAAAAGTCGAACGGTGTCCGGCAATCCTTGGTCGTGTACCAGTTTTTGAGGGTGTAACCGCTTCTTCTTGCGGCGTAGTAGTTGGCGCGGTAGCCTGCCTTGACGGTGTCAACGCGGTTGTTGCCGCCTTCGTAGTTGACGTCAAAAGTAAACGTGTATTCGTCCTTCTGAACAGGCGTTTGCTGACATGCAATCAGCGCGAACAGTGTGCCTAAACACATCACTGCCGCAAGCATCAATGAAATTAACTTAGTCTTTTTCAAAATAATTCTCCTTTTGCAAATCAATGCACGTTTATTTTTTCACCGCCGCCAAGACGGGATTCCTCCGCGGCAATGCCCATAAGGTGACTTTCCAACGATTCGGCAAGGCTTGTCGTCGCAGGACGAACGCCCGTAATCATGTCGTACAGTTCCGCAACAAGCATTCCGTCACCGCCGCCGTGCGACATACCTGCTTCGGTAAGGTCGCCGAGGTTTATTACGGTAGTTTCGCCGCCGAACGGGGTAAGCAGAATGTGTTCCTTTTCCTCGTCCAGCACCAATTCGCCGGTCGTGCCGAAAAACTTGTAAATACGTCCGCCGCACTTGGTGAAGCCCATCATAGTAAGGTTTGCAGTCACTCCGTTGTCAAACAAGACGTTTGTCGTCTGGTGGGACACCACGTCGTTGTCGCAACGGAACACGCATCTGCCGTAAGGACTTGTTGTGGCAAGTGCATGCTGCAACTTGTCCACAGTCAACGGAGTGTCTATGACGACTATATTCTGCGGCCATGTTTCGGCAGGACAGCCTTGCGCTACGTAACTGTCGATGTAAATGCGCTTTGCGCTGTACGCGCATGTGTCGGAATACTTGCAGTCCGTGCAACGTTCGGCACTGCCCTCGGGTGCGCACTCACGTTTGAAGTAGGTCAGGTCGCCTATCGACGACACGCTTGTCGCCTTGCTTGCGGCGTAGTACTGCAACAAATCGAGGTCATGACAGCACTTGGCAAGTATCATTGGAGCCGTGTCCTCGGCTCGCCGCCAGTTGCCACGAACGTAGGAATGCGCCATGTGCCAGTACGCAACCTGTTCCAGTGCCTGAATGCTGACAAGACTTCCAATCGCGCCGCCGTCCAGTAGCTCCTTAGCCTTGACAAACCCTTTGGCATACCGCAACACGTGGCAAACCACCACTTTGTTGCCGTATTTCTTCTGCGTGGCAATCAGGTCTAAGCACTGTTGCCTGTCGTCGGTAATTGGCTTTTCCAGAAGTATGTCGTAGCCAAGTTGCATTGCCTTCATTGCGTGCGTGTAATGTTGTTTGTCAAGCGTGGCAATTACCAATACGTCACTGCGCTTTTTTGTCAGAAATTCCTCGTCGCTTGTAAAACAATTGTCCGCAGAAACGCCAAATTCCTTTGCGGCAATGGCAACCGCGTCGGCGTTGGTGTCGCACAGCGCAACAATCTTAAACTTGTCCGGCAACTTGTACATCAATCTGCCGTATGTGCGAAATCCTCTGCCGCCGCAACCCAGTATGCTTACCGTAAGCAGTCTGTTTGTTTGTTCCATATAAATTCCCCCGCGCGTTCCGATGTCGCAGTCATTACTTTTGTGTCGCATTTTCTGTCCATAAAAACACGAAAAGCCTCTCGAAACGCAAAGAGGTTTTCGCAAAACGTTGCCTGTCCGAAGAGGCAAAACGCACCGCTTCGGACAAGTAAACTTCGTTTATATTATTTTTCCGTAATTGTCAGGTTGCTTACTTCGAAGTCGATGGCATGGGACAGGAAATGGATACGATACAGTTCGTCTGCTCCGTGAGTATTGACCGAAGTATTTTCCACTACTTGCATTATGGTTTCGCCGTTTGAAATCGTCATAACTGACTTGACAGTGCCGTCTTCGTTTCTTGTCAAATCTATTTTGATATGGAAATTGCCGGACTTGTTTTCGTCGGCGGGACCGCCCTTCCTGCTTTTTGCACCCGCATCGTCGTAGTAATCAACGCCTTGTTGCTTTCCGAGGTTTGTCCACATCCGATAGCCTGCCAATGTCAACCCGTCACCGAAGTTGTTTCTACTAGTCCAACCATCACCATCGTTTTGAGTAATGTTGATACCGATATGTCCGTCAGCATTATTATGGACAGCAACATCCATTTCGATTGTTGCGTTTGCCCCAAACACCACTTCTTGCGTTATTGAAGCTTTCCACTCAGCCTCGGCTGACGACACATTGTTAAAACGGAAGGACGAACTGTCCGCCGCAATTGTCACGGGCTTGTAGTTGTTGTCGGCAACACGCGAGTAATGGAGCAGCCTTGTTGCGCCGTTTATCTTGTTCGTAACAGCTTCGCCGTCAAGGAAAGAAACATCGCTGATTGTAATACTGCTGTCGCCGATAACTTGCAAGTACAAAGCAGGCATTGTGTTGACGTCTTTAAGCGCGTCGGCAATGTTTGTTTGCAATACAATCACGTCGTTGACAAACGTGTAAATGTAGTTACCGCTACGTGCAATACCGATTTTGATTGCGCTGTGGTTTGTCGCTGCCTGAACAAGCCAATCTTTGGACGAGCCGAATACGTCTCCGAAATGATTTACCATCAGGTTTTCATCTGCAACGCCGTAACCGACAGCCATACGGTGCCAGTAACCCGCAGCTGCGGCATTGTTATTGTTACCGCCGCCAAGGTACATGGAATACTTGTCAAACATAAACGTATCGCCACCGAGGTGCGCCATACCAAATGCCTTGTATTGACCATCGTTGATGTACAAACCGTTGAGGGTGTACTCTGCGTAGTACAGTTTGCTTGCTTGCAGACCCGTGTTAATCGCGTTGACGGTTTCGTTGCCGGAAGTAATTGCAATCGTGTTCTTGTAGCTGCCGTCTTCGTCGTACTCAACGTTTACACCGTTGCTTGTAACAAGCGGACTTACAGTAACCGTACATTCTACGCTTACGCCCTTTACAGTGGCAGTAATCGTCACTCTGCCGTAAGTTTTTGCCGTGATAATTCCGTCTGCGTCAATGCTTACTATACTATCATTGGAACTTCTGTAAGCGGCGGTTTGTCCTACGTCGGAGCCTTCGCCGAACACAAGGTTGAGTTTTTCCGTGCTACTCGGTGCAAACGAGTAGTTTTGTTGTTCAAATCTGAAGTCTACAACAGTAACTACGACTTCCGCTTTTGTGTTGCCGATTTTTGCCGTAACTGTTGCGGAACCTGCCTTGATTGCCTTGATTACGCCATTTTCCACCGTGACAACTTCAGTGTTGCTGCTTTCCCACACAAGTTTGCTTGCGGCATACGTCGGATCCACGGTAGCGGTAAGCGTTTTCTGTTCGTCTTTGGTAAGGGTCAATGTGGTTTCGCCAAGTTGCAACGACTTTATCAGCATTTCGCTGTCGGCAATTTTCTTAGCGGCGGCGTCACCGTTGAGATAAACGATGTCTGTTATCGTACGGGTGTCGTCGGGCGTCGAATTCATAAAGATTGCAGGCAGGGTGTCAACATCGGCAAGTCCTGCGGCGATTTGCGTTTTCCACACAATTACGCCGTTGAGCAGCGTGTAGACGTCGTTGCCGTTACGTGCGATACCCATAGTGACGGACTTGTTGTTTGTCAACATGTCGATGAGCCAGGTTTGTACAGCACCGAGTTCCTGGTTGGCAGCGTTTACAATCAAGTCGTTTTCCAGGTCAAGTTTGTTGTTCATACGGTGCCAGTAACCTGCGGCAGCGGCATTGTTATTGTTACCACCACCAAGGAACATGTGGAACACGTCAAACATCAGGTTGTCGTTTGTCGCAAAGTGTACCAGACCGAAAGTTTTGGCTTGATTGTCAAACAGATTCATTCCGTTAAGAGTGTATTCTGCGTAGTAAACCTTGCTTGCGGCATTTGCGCCGAGATTGAGAGCATTGACGTTGACTCCCGCCGACGTTTTGATTGCATATCCGTCGCCGTACTCTACCGTTACACCGTTGTTTGTTGCAAGCGGACTTACCGTCACCGTGCAGGTTGCGCTGAATTTGCCTTCAACGCTTGCCGTGATTGTAGCCTGTCCGTATGCAAGTGCTTTTACTTTGCCTTCGCCGTCCACGCTCACCGCGTCTGCAGCCGAACTGACGTAATTTACGTTGGCTTCGGTCGCGCTTGCGGGGTCGAATGTCAGCGCAAGTTGCTGTTCGGCATTAAGTGCCAGCGAGTAATTTTGTTGTTCGAACGCGACCCTGATTACGTTGACGGTCACGTTTGCCGTAACGTCGTCGATTGTTGCAGTAATCGTGGTTGTGCCGCCGCCGACAGCGGTAATTATGCCGTTTGCGTCGACCGTTGCCACATTTTGGTCAAGCGTTGCAAAAGTTGCCTTGCGAATAGCCTCGGCAGGGGTTGTCGTGACTACAAGCGCATGGGTTTCGCCGCTGTACATTGCCAGCGTTTCCACGTCGAGGGTAATTGCCGTCACCTTGTTGTAAACGGTCACTTCGCAACTTGCCGACAGTTTGCCGACCGTTGCCGTGATTGTAGCGGTACCTGCCTTGACGGCGACGATTTTGCCGTTTTGGTCCACGGTTGCCACCGTTTCGTCCGAACTGGTAAACACAGCCGCCTTTGTACCCTGAGGAACAATGGTTGCGACAAGGGTTTCTTCGTCGCCAACAGTCAGACCGACGGATTGTTTGCCCAGAGTGATTTCCGTGGCAGCTTCGTAGACGGTTACAGCGCAACTGTCGGACTTTTCACCGCTGAGGTCGGTTACGGTAACAGTAGCCGTACCTGCCGTAAGTGCGGTAACTTTGCCGCCGACTACCTTCACCACGCCTTGCGGTTCGCACTTCCACACAAGGTTGCTTGCGGATGTCGTCGGGTCTACGGTGGCGACAAGTGTATCTTCTTCGCCGACCGTCAGTTCCAACGTCTTTTTGTCAAGCGTTACCGAGTTTACTTTTGCTTCTACAACAATCGTGCAGGAGTCGTACACGGTGCCGCTTTTGTTTTGCGCGGAAACAACCGCCGTACCTGCCGCAATTGCCTTGACTTTGCCGCCGTCAACGGTGACAATGCCCTCTTTGTTTACAGTCCACACAATGTCCTTTGCCTGTTGGGCAGGTTCCACCGTGGCTGTCAGCGTGGCTTCGTCACCCACCTTAAGCGACAATGTATTTTTGTCCAATTTAATGCTTGTTATCTAGACTTCCGTCGCGGTGTCGCAGGCAGCAAGCACAAAACTCATGCACATCAACAGGACAAAACAAATTACGCAAATTGTCTTGATGTTTTTTTGCATTTTACGTTACCTCCTGAAAATTTTTAATATAATCGGGATAGCATTCCTATCCTTATAAACAAATACCACTGACAGAGCCGTCGCGGATTGCACCTTCACTGTTATTTTGTGCAAGTTGTGCAAGGTCAATCTGCTTGTTACCGCTGACCGTAATTTTCGGCAGAACCACTATGGACTTTGGTTACCGTCACTAATAGTTTTTGCCGTTGTGACAATGGCTGTTTGTCTGTTAAATTACCATTGATATACTGCAATTTTTTTTCTTCAGACACATTGTAGCATACGACATAACCCGATTTCAACCCACTATCTCCGCGATTATTTTCAAATTTACACCTTTTCTGGAGTTTTTGTGCGTTTATCTTTCGACTTTAACACATTTCGGGCCTGTTGCTACCGATATATCCATTGACAGCAAAGGCATAAAACAATATAATAAAATTAACCGCGGGCGCAAGCCGACGACACAAAAACAACGGAAACAGCAAGGAGAACAACAATGCCGCGCAAATCCAGATACTTTTTGTTTGAAATAGCAGGGGACGTACCGGACTTTTTTTATTCAAACAGGTACGTCACGCAGGGGACGAAACTGCACTTCCACCGCAACTGGGAGATTTTTTGCGTGTTTGACGGGACGGTTTCCACCACCATAGACAACAAACAGTACCGGCTGGAGCCGGGAATGGCGGTTGTCGTGGACAGCCTTGCGCCGCATGCCTACGAGTGCACTTCGGCGGAAATTTCCTACACGATCATCGGCACCGACGTAATGCAGTTGTTTTCGCAACTGTACCCGGGGCGAACACTGCCGCGCTTTTTGCCCGACAAGCAACGCAACAAACCGCTGATGGACCTTGTTACAAGCATTGCAATGCAGGTTGCCGACTACACTCCGCTGGAAAAATACGCCAACGCGTGCAACGTACTGGACAAAATAGTACAAGCCTACGGGACGGTGCCTGCCGACACGGTGCTTCACCGCGCAAACAGCACAATTTACAAGGCAATAGCCTACATTTACGACAACTACACGCAGGACATCTCGCTTGTCACCATTGCCGACTACCTGCACATTCAGCCGCAGTCGCTGTCCAATTTGCTGAGCAAGTACCTCAAGACCGACCTGAGAAATTACATTAACAACCTGCGCATACAAGAGTTTTACGTACTGCAGAAACGCCCCGAAAACAAAGATTTGTCCGTGCTTGAACTGGCAACTCTGTGCGGATTTTCCAGCATGACAACCTTTTACCGCGCGCAAAAGAAATACCTCGACAGTTCGTCGGTTGACCCGTGCGTTTTGTCGCAGAACGTCCCAGAAAAACAATGATTTTGTCATCAAAATCGTTGTACGTATTAAAAAATTGTTTACAACGGAAGTGATGGTTTATGGAAAAATATACATACCCGAAGAAAAATTTGCAAGGTTGCCCGTGTACGAAGTAACGCCACTGCAACCATGCAACAATCACCAATCGGCGGCAGTCATTGTAGTGTTGTTTATACGCCACAATGATAAACGCAATACCGGAAATTTTCATGCCGCCTTGCCGTGACAAAATTCATCGGCAACGCAAAAAAATCCCGACGAACGTAAAAATTCGTCGGGATTTTATTACAATCATTTGCTGTCAGTCACGGCGCAAAAATCTGTACAATTCCTTTGCCATCGCTTCCATAATTTCACGGTAATACTCGGTGTCTGTAAAAAGTTTCTTGTACGAGTCGCTGTTTTCAAGGTAACACTGCGTTGCTATTTCCTTAAACTTTTCGGGGAAAAGCGACTTCTCAAACATTTCAGATGTCGTGTTTTTTGCACAACGTTCCAACTTTTTGATACCCTTGTCGGACAAAAGCATTCTGTAAATGCTTTCAATCAAGTTTCTGTCGGTATCGCTGAACGCCCCGTCAAAACGCTCGTTTACCTTGTCAATTATGTTTTGCAAGGTATCCTTTTTCACCGTCTTTGTTTTGCCTTTGTCGTTTGACGGCAACAGGTCGGTGTCTTTTTTGTCAAGCACTATCGCGCCCTTAAACGATTCCTTAAGTTGAACGTAATCCAGTTTTATTTTGTCATCCAATTTCACCCTCACGCCATCCCTGTCAATGGGCAAAAAGCGCAACAGATTGGACAAAAACACGTATTCCTTAAACAGTTCCTCATCGTGCAGGCGCACCAACTGCGTGACGTATGCGTAACTTTTGACAAAACTTCGTATTGCCATGCGGCAATCGAAGCGTTCCTCTTCCGTGCCGATGTCGAAGTAGCGTGCTATCACCGGTTTAAGAATACTGCTCAGCCTGCCAAGGTCCGCCATGCCCTGTTTGCTGTCCTTATGCCTGGACATAAAGTCGTAGTAACACTCAACATCGTCAAAATTGTACAACATGTACGGCTGTATTTTTGTGCGCAGGTCGTACACTTTGTTGAAGTCCGTTCTGCCGTCAAGCAGGGTGGTTTCATAATACGGCTGAAAACTTTCCTTAATTTCCTCGTCGGTGTTGACAAAGTCCAGCACAAACGTAGACGTCTTGCCCTTGCACATACGGTTGAGGCGCGACAACGTCTGCACCGCGCTTACATCCTTCAACTTTTTGTCAACGTACATGCTGTGCAACAACGGCTCGTCAAAACCTGTCTGGTACTTGTTTGCTACAACCAATATGTTGTATTTGTCACTGCGGAACGCCTTGCGGAACTTCTTGTCCATATTTATCTGTTGCCCGTTTTCGTCCGTGTTCAAGCCTGCCTCGGTGTACTCGACGTCGTCAACCTTCACCGTGCCCGAAAACGCCACCATCACACCGCAACCTGTGCTTTCCATGGGGTGCGCCTTCATGTAATTCCTGATTGCAAAGTAGTACCTTACGGCATTTGCGCGGCTGTCGGCGACAACCATCGCCTTACCCTTGCTGTCAATCTGAAAACGTCCGCTTTCAAGAAAGTTGGACATAATCGCGTCTGTTTTGTCGGCAATCGTGTGTCCGTGTTCTCGGTAGTACTTCACCAATGCACGCAGGGCAGGTCCCTCAACCAACTCGGGATTGTCCGACGAAACCCTGACCAACTTAAACGCCTCTTTTATCGTCGTGTAACTTTGCAACACGTCCAGGATAAAGCCTTCCTCTATTGCCTGCCGCATCGAGTAGACATGAAACGGGCGCATCTTCTTCGTTTGCGGGTCGTAGGTACCAAACAGTTCTATCGTCTTGTTTTTGGGCGTGGCGGTAAACGCAAAGAAAGACTGATTACTGTGTTGTCCCTGCGCAAGCAAAGCGCACACAATGTCCGACGACAAATCCACTTCCGATTCGTCTATGCCCTCTTCCTCAGCGTATGCCTTCACCGCCTTGTCCAGGTCAAGCAGCGACTTGCGCAATGTCTTGGCACTTTCGCCCGATTGCCCCTGGTGCGCCTCGTCGATAATCACGGCGAATTTGCGCCCGGCAAGGTTGTCAAAATCTTTGTATGCAAACAAAAATTTTTGTACCGTACAGATAATTATGCGTTTTTTGTCGTTGATTGCTTCCACCAGTCCGCGCGAACGTTTTCTGTCGTCGATGGCTTCCACAAGCCCGGGCGTATGGTCGAAACTGTTTATTGTGTCCTGCAGTTGGCTGTCCAGCACAACGCGGTTTGTCACCACTATTACCGAGTCGAAAATGCTGTCGTTGTCGTCGTTGTGCAGCGATGCAAGCCTGTACGCAATCCACGCGATGGAATTGGACTTACCGCTGCCTGCCGAGTGCTCAATAAGGTAACTTTTGCCCACGCCGTTTGCCCTGACGTCGGCAACAACCTTGTTGACAACGTCGTACTGGTGATACCGCGGAAAAATCAACTTTTCCCTTTCGACAACGCGCGTCGAACCTTTTCCGACAACCTCTTCCTTTTCCCTGACGTCCACAATAAAGCGATGTACAAGGTCCAGCAAACTGTCGGCTTGCAACACCTGTTGCCACAAATACGCCGTGGCGTAACCGTCGCTATTGGCAGGGTTGCCTGCGCCGCCGGTGTTTCCTGCACCGTTCGAGCCCTGATTGAACGGCATAAAGCGCGTGTCCGCACCCTGCAGACAGGTTGTCATGTACGCCTCGTACAGGTCAACGGCAAAATACACCAAAAATCTGTGGTTCAGACGGAAGCACAATTCCTTCGGGTCACGGTCATTTTTGTACTGTTCGATGGCGTTTTGCACGTTTTGACCATGGTACTGGTTTTTCAGTTCCAGCGCAACCACGGGTATGCCGTTTATGCTAAGTGCCATGTCGATTGTATTTGCATTGCGCGCAGAGTACCCGAACTGCCTTGTTACGCCCAGAATGTTGCTTTTGTACAACTCGACAAGAGCCGAATTGAGTTCCGACTCCGGCTTGAAGTAGCACACTTTGATGTCGATACCCATGTCTCGGATACCGTTTTTGAGTACGTACACCAAGCCATGTTCCTGTATGCTGTCCTCAAGGCGGCGATACAACTTTTCCTGCGCGGCGTCGCCGTAGTACCTTACATACCGTTCCCATTGTTTTGGTTGCGTGCGCATGACAAAATTGACAAATACTTCCGGATAGATACCCTTTTCTTTGTCGAAATAGTACTTGTGTATACGATGTCCGTCGGGATTAAGGTATGAAAATTGCTCGTATCCGCCCTGCGGACTGACAAGAAAACTTTCAATATCCTGTTCAAACCGTTTTTCGGAAGTGTCCATTATTTCACCTCTTTTGTTATTTTCAGATTTTCAAAATCGACTTTTACCGGAATCAAGTCGATTCCGCTTTGAATTTCTATATGGGTTTTAGAACAATTAAAATTCGTTCTTAATATATAGTAATTATCCAACAAGTCCACCAACAACAATGATATCTCATTTATTTCTTTTTTATAATTAAAGCCGCAACTAAATCTCACTTCATAACTTTGCTCTTTCTTTAATAGTTGTGCTACTTCAAAACAAATCACATTATCATTAACACAAATTCCCTTTAATAAAGAAAATGAGAAATCTGCATTGTATATACATATTTCTTCTATGCAATAATCGCCATCACTGTAGTCGCTTTCGGCTATATCGAATACTGTTAAATTATTATTAACACGAACATCTTCATAATTTATGAAGCAACGTTGATCTTTCTTTCTCTGTTGAGAAATTCCGCAAAAAATCAATGGCTTATATTTTTTCTTTTCATCGTTTTTTCTTTCCTGTTCCACTCTTTCTAAATCTTCTTTTCGGGCATTTTCACCCTGTTTTATTGTCCAAGCAACTCCTGCAAGCGTTAGGCAGCCACCCAAGGCGGCAGCCAATAAAGCATTTACATTATTTATTATTCTTTCATTACAGCCCAAAGTTGCCAACAAAGTATCCAAAAACAATACAGTATAAACCGTACATATAACAGACATAATGGCATACACAACTATCATTGTCGATAGTTCGTCCTCGTAGAAATTATTCACTTTTGCAAGAATTAAACTTCTTGTCAAAAATAAAAAACTTGTACTTGCTATTGTTAATGTGTACAGTGAAAAAACGACATCTGCTTTTCCGCATAAAACCCTTAACAATATTGCAGCAATACACAAAACAATTCCTGCTGCAAAAATAAAATCTCCCGTCCATTCGGATACTTTTCCAAACAACAGATTTGTTTGTCGAATTGAAGATAATATTACCGCAACAAGCAAGAACGCTCCTGTAGCATATACTATATAATTTATATCCAAATTAAACTGCAAATATAAAATCATATAAGCAACAAAACCTGCTATTGCTATTCCATAACAAACTTTTTCTACAATGGATGCCGCTTTTGTTATTCCTATTGATTTTCTTTTCTTCCTTCGCATAAATAATACCCCTGCAATATTAGATAAAGTGAAGCAATATAGCACAGACAAGTGAAGCAAATGCAATACCTATTGAAATCCACGAAACAATAGCCGTAGATTTTTCATTTTTTCTTGCCATTTTTGCTTCTTCGGTCAGCAAATCTATCTGTTTTTGCAATTTTTCCAACAACGGTGCGTTTTGTTGTTCTATTCTTCTATTTTCTTCCTGTACGCGTGATTGTTTTGCTTTTACATTATGGTCGATTGTTTTTGACATCGTGTATGCCGAATTTGGCATTCCTTGTCCAACTATGTCCGTTTCAACCCCGCTCATAATTTCGTCAATCTTAGCCATCACATCACTTCCTTTTTACCCGTAACGTACTCGTAAATCAAAGATTTTTTGTACTCTTGTAATTTGTCAATTTTGGCTTGCTTAAGCGCAATCAAAGAATTTATCGTATTGATCTTCTGTATTACTGCCTTCACAATCTCTGATTGAATCTTTATAGATGGCAAAGGTAACACTATGTTTTTCATTTCCTGCCAACGAGTAGTCCACAAATCGGCAACGATTCCATGACCCCATCTATAGAATTCTTCAGCGAACCCATAGTTTTTCATAATGATATTTGTGTATTCGGGACAAATAATATCGTCATTCACTGGATAAAGTACAGTATTTATCAAAGAAACAGAGCCATCTAATGGTGAAACTCCACATGATTGTTTTCTGTCCGACCTTGAATTAATTACAAAATCATTTTTCAATACAAGTTTTCGATTATCTCCAGCGTCCGATTTAGCAACGTTTTCCATTTGTGGCACAACACCACCTCTTGAAACAGAAAGCGGCGCAAAGTCAACATCACTAACTTTCTCATTGCGGCAAGCAAATATTGATCCCACCTTTATAATCTTCCATTCACACGGAATCATCCCTATCCACTCTACACCGCTATCTTTCATGGGGACGGTGGGGTCTAAGCCTTTTGTGACGGCTTCGGTAATTACCGATTGCTTGTATTCCTTCAGTTTGTCAATTTGCGCTTGTTGGATGTCGATTAACTTATCAACTTCAGCGCATTTGTTTTTCAAAAACACACCAATTTTTCTTTGTGTTTTTATCGGTGGCACCGGTGTCAACGTTGCCCCAAATGTTTCCCCTGTAACAGTATATCTGATGTTTTTCGAATACATTTTATAGTAACGATTAGAAAACACGTATTGAAACCAATAATCGATATACTTTTCGTCTATTAAATTGTCATTTACTGCAAATACATCATACGCAGAGGTTATCATTCCTGAATATGCCGATAGTCCCGAAAATACAGCCGAACAATCAAGGTCAAAAAGACAAAAGACCATATCGCCAGGTACGACTGTTTGATAATTTTCATAAGAATCCGGTATTTTTCCACCCGTTGAGTTGATATCTTTTTCTTTTACACCAGAAGTTGTAAGAGACAAAAGTTTATAATTTGTCCATTTTTCACCGACTTTTTGAGAGTGGTCTAAAAACAAATGTTTATTTGGTATCATTTCCCAACTATCAGGTATTTCACCAATCCACTCAATTTCGCTGTTTTTCATTTTTGAATCACCTGTAAACTATTCAAGTACTGAAACATATCGTTCTCTATTTTCTTAAAAATTTCAGACATATTCCCAGATTTTTCGACGAATTCTTTCTCATTCTCCCTTGTAAATGCACCATTTTCAAAAGTTCTTCCCAGCGCAACATCTCTCATTTTATCATAATATCCCATTATTATCGCCTTCATTTCTTGTTCAAATTTAAGTAAGTTATCGAATATGCTCTGTGGTAACACAAAAGTATTTACATATATGAGCCTTACAAGGTCATTAAATTTTTCAACACTTTCATTATAATATTTTTGCATTTGTTCAAGTTTTTTATCGTCAGGCAAATTACTTATAACTCGTTCTAAAAGTGGAAACAACTTAACCGAAGCATTATTATAATTACAAAAAAGGCATTCTGACAGTTTTTGAATTTCTTCAAAAAGTTTATCAAAAACTGCGTTACTAACATATGTACCTTTTTCAAGTTGTTTTTGCATTATAGCAATAGCCTTCTTTTGTCTAAAAACAATAAAAACGCTTACTATTCCCCAAATTAAAGTAATGCCAGAGACAATCATAGTAATAATTTGTATTACTTTTTCAATCTCACTCATTCCCCCAAAATCTCCTTCATTAGTTCGGCTTCCTCGGCGGACAAGGCTTTGAACTCTGCAAAGATTTCGTCGGAGCTACGCGGCGCAACAAACTTGTAAAACAGGCGAGTGAAAGGTATCTCGTAGCCGATTTTGTCCTTACTCCTGTCCACAAAAGCAAGCGGATTGTACGGCAGGACATTTTTGCGGAAGTACTGCTCCACGTCATCGACAAGCGGCACGATTTCACTGTCCGTCTTGCCCTTGGTGGGTTGAGGTTTGCCCTTTTTGAGGATGGGCTTGCCGTTGTCGTCGGCAAGGGCGGTTTCCACAGTCACCTTGGTGTAACCGAAAAATTTGTTGTCAAATGTTTTGCTTTCAACCGTCAGTGCGCCGTTTGTGTACAGCCTGTCGGCAAAGTCGTTGTACGCTTGCATAATCAGCGTAATGCAGTTGTCGTCCAGGTCCACACGTTTGTTGCCGATGTTTTTACGACGTTTGACAAAGCACTTGCTTGCGTCAATCAGTTGCACCTTGCCAAGGCGATTTGCCGACTTGCACTTGCTGACAACCCAGATGTAGGTAGCAATGCCTGTGTTGTAAAACAGGTCAGTGGGCAGTTGCACGATTGCTTCAACCAGGTCCTGCTCGACAAGGTAACGGCGAATTTCCGAAGGACCACTGCCGGCGTCGCCTGTAAACAGCGACGAACCGTTTTGTATGATTGCCATTCTGCCGACGCCTTCCTTAAGTTTTTTGACGCCGTTAAGCATAAACAGCATCTGACCGTCGGAAATTGACGGCAAGCCGGGTCCGAAACGACCGTCGTAGCCGAGTTTTGCTTCCGCCTCGACGGCAGACTTTTCGCGCTTCCAGTCAATGCCGAAGGGCGGATTGGAAATGATGTAGTCAAACTCGAAGCCGCTGTACGCGTCCTCGGACAGGGTGTCGCCAAACTTCATGCCGCTTGCGTTGCCGCCCTTGATAAGCATGTCCGCCTTGGCAATGGCGTAGGTTTCGGGGTTAAATTCCTGCCCGAAGCATGTCAGGTCGGCGTCGGGGTTGATTTCCTTGACGCGCTCGGTAAGGCAGCCCAGCATCTGACTGGTGCCCATTGTCATGTCGTATGCCGTTTTGTAGCAACCGTTTGCGGCGATGTCGTCCTTTTCGGGTGAAACAAGCAGTTCGGTCATCAGGTAAATGATGTCGCGGCTGGTGAAGTGTGCGCCGGCTTCCTCGTTGTAACTTTCGGAAAACTTGCGGATAAGTTCTTCAAAGATGTAGCCCATGTCCATGGATGTGATTTTGTCGGGCGACATGTCTGCCTTTTTGGAATTGAATTCCTGTATCACTACGTACAGGACGTTGCCCTTTTCCATGTTTTTTACTTCATCGTCAAACTTAAAATTGGCAAGTATGTCCTTGACGTTGTCGGAAAAGCCCTGAAGATAGTCCTCGAAGTTGCCTTCGATGTTGTCGGGGTCGGCAAGCAAACGGGCGAAGTCGAACTTGCTTGTGTTGTAGAAAGAGTAGCCCGAAGCACGGCACAGCGTACCGTCGCGGACTGCGCCTTCCGTACCGTCGGCTTTCAGTTTGTCGTCTACTTCCCACACCTTTTGGCGGGTTGCGGCAAGGGCGTCGTCGAAACGCTTAAGCACGGTCATAGGCAGAATAACTTTGCCGTATTCGTGCGGTTTGTAGAAACCGACAAGGTGCGTGGCGATTTCCCAGATGAGATTTGCCTTTTCCTGTATGTTGGTATTTGTTTGCTTTTGTAGTTCGTTTATTGCCATTTGTAGTCCCTCGTATTGTAAACAGCCTGCCGTTGCGCCGCCCCGAATGTCTGATGTTGACAAACGTTTGGCATAACAGGCGCAAAGTCGTAAATATTATAACACAGCCGTAATTAAAAAACAATATCGGGCGCCACCTTTTCATCACTTTTTTGACATCATATTCAGGCAACACAACATATTTACCGTTATTTGCACTGTACTTATTTTTGTACAGGTTACAACGGTATTTTTCATTTCGTCGCGGTTTTTACGGCAAAATTTCAGCAAAATGTCGTCAAAATCGTTGTACGTATGATAAATTTGCTTACATATTGCCTGTAATCAGATGCTTGTCACAGTTAGTCTGTTTTTAAGTGTCGCTTACCATATTATTATTTATAAAATTAGCCAACCGCCAAGTTGACTTTTCCCAAAATGCCAAATTTCGTTGCGTGATTTTTTCAATAAACCTATTCCGAAACATAATTTCCATCCGCAATTGCCGACAACAAAATCTGCCTTGCTCGACTTTGAAAAACTTGAACGCTGTTATCAAAAATCGTGCAAAAATGACTATAGTATAACGTGTAGGATAAATTTATCCTATATTTTAATAGTGAACAAGCGTTTTTTATTGCAAAAAGGTATTGACACGGTATTTTTTTACGTGTATAATCAAACTATATTATTTGTCGGGGCGTTTTTCCGCCGCGGAAATATCGGTCCGACTTAAATTAAAAACAAAATTTTCGGAGGAAAATTATGGCAAGTCTGCAACTTAACCACATCTACAAGGTGTACCCCAACGGCGTAAAGGCGGTAAACGACTTTACAATGGACATCGAAGACAAAGAGTTTATCGTATTCGTCGGACCGTCCGGCTGCGGTAAGTCCACAACCCTTCGTATGATTGCCGGTCTTGAAGAAATCACCGCAGGCGAACTGCGTATCGGAGACGTAGTGGTAAACGACATGGAACCCAAAGACCGCGACATCGCAATGGTGTTCCAGAACTATGCACTGTACCCCCACATGACGGTGTACGAAAACATGGCGTTCGGTCTTAAACTGCGCAAAGTACCCAAGGACGAAATCGACCGCAAGGTACGCGAAGCGGCAGAAATCCTGGGCATTACGGAATATCTTGACCGCAAACCCAAGGCAATGTCCGGCGGTCAACGTCAGCGTGTCGCACTCGGTCGCGCAATCGTGCGTGAACCCAAGGTGTTCCTTCTGGACGAACCTCTGAGCAACCTTGACGCAAAACTGCGTACCGCAATGCGCAGCGAAATCAGCAAGCTGCACCACAAGTTGCAGACAACCTTCATTTACGTTACCCACGACCAGGTTGAAGCAATGACCATGGGTACCCGTATCGTAGTAATGAAGGACGGCTACGTACAACAAATCGACACGCCGCGCAACCTGTACCGCTTCCCCTGCAACAAGTTTGTGGCAGGCTTCATCGGAACGCCGCAAATGAACTTCTTCGAAGGCACGCTTAAACTGCACGACGGCAACCGCGTACTTGTAAACTTTGCAAACACCGGTATCGAAATCGACACCCCGTACAGTTTCTTCACCAAGGCAGACCGCAAGTATCTTGACGGACAAAAGTCCGTTACGCTGGGTATCCGTGCGGAACACATCAGCGTAGACCCCAACCACTACCCCTTCAAGGCTAAGTGCCGCGTGTTCCACGTCGAAGAACTGGGTACGGAATGCCAGGTATTTGCCGACCTCAACCTCAACAGCGCAGATACCGTTGCCGAAAGCCCGACACGCATCATCATCAAGGCACTTGCCGGCACGGAATTTGAAATCGGTCAGGAAATCGAAATCAGCATGGGTCTTGAACACCTGCGCGTATTCGACAGCGAAACGGAACGCACCATCGCACCCCGTATCCCCGAACAAATCATCGTCGACGCCGAAGTTGCAGGCAACAAACTGCAAATGCTGGGCGCAAAGATTGCTCTTCCGCAAGCCATCAAGGCAGAAGCAGGCAAATACGAAGTCGTCATCCCGACGGATGCGGTACGCCTCGGCAAAACAATCCCCGCGACGGTAATCACCGAAGAAAACATCAACGGCGCACGCCTTGTACACCTGCAGGTTGCCGACCGCGTTCTGTTTGCAATCGTAGACAAGGACGAAGCGCTTGAAGCAGGCAAGGCTGTCAAGATTGACATCGACCTTAAACAAATAACGCTTGAACAAAACAACGAAGTAATCGTTGCACCGCTTGCACTTACCAACATTTTGCCCGCAAAACTTTGCAAGGAAAAGATTGTTGTGGAAAAGGAAGTCAACGGACGTACCAAGAAGGTCAAGGATCTGGCGTTCTATCTGGAAATTGCCGGTCACAAGTTCGATTGCCCGCGCGCGCTTGCACTGCGCCTTATCAACGGCGGCGGTCAGGACATCTTCAACAAGGAATTGCAAGTTAAGTTTACGCCGTACCAAGTGACGGTAGGCGACGACGGCATTGCGGCAACCGTTGAAAACGTGGCAAACTACGTCAATGAATCATTCGCATCCTGCAAAGTGGGCGAAACGACCGTAAACGTATCCGTAGCAGCCGGCTTTGCTTCGAGCGAAGTTGTTCTTGTACCCGACATCAACGAAATCGAAGTACACGAAGTTGCTCGCGGAATCCGCCTTGCATAATAGTTTTATCGACAATACACAAAACCGAGGAAAACCAGTTTGGTTTTTCTCGGTTTTTTTATGAAAAACAGGGGTTGTATTTATCCTATATTTGTGGTACAATTGGTGTGCGGAAAGGGCAACAGACCGTGCAAGCGACAGGTGGAAGTCGCACTGCGGAGGGCAAATAATGCGGCGTCGGCAAAGAAGTTGTTACTACAACGGCGTAAAAGTGTTTTTTTTTGACGTGCCGCGTATTTTTTTTGCGGAAAATCCAACAAACGATCTCCGATCGAACCGCCGCGCCATAAATTAAAAAAAATGCCGACGTAAACGCCGACAAAGGGGTAAATATGCTTATTGACAGTAATCAGATGGTATCCATGACGGAAGCCAATCAAAATTTTTCCAAGGTGGTACGCCAGGCAGAGGACAACGGTTGCGTGGTGATAATGAAAAACAACAAACCCAAATTTGTACTTATTGACGTTGAGGCAATGCACCCTGCGCTGTCCATGTCCGACGAGCGTATCGACCGCGCCGCCAAGAAAGAAATTTCCCGCGCAAAGTGGCTGTAAAAGGTTAGTCGAGACGGTCGATTACGCGGCAGAATTCTACGCCGAAACGACGGTCGTCGCACTGCGTTTCCCACAGGGCGGTTTTGACAAATTCCGCCGCTTTATAGGTTGCGATGTCAAGGGGCAGTCCCGCAAGAACCGATCCTGTCAGCACCGAACTGAACACATCGCCCGTACCCGAAAACACGCCGTCAACGCGCCCGTTACCCATTACGACAGGTTGTTTGCCCTGTTCAAGCACAATGTTGACAATACGTATGCCGCAATCTACGCCTGTAATGACTGCATTTTTGCAACCGACAAGGTTTGTAAAGTCGGCAAAGGCAGCAAGGCACGTGTCGGCAAAACTCTCGCGACCGATGTTTGCGGCAAGCGCGGCGTAGTCGATGCCGGCAAGCAGGCATGCTTCCGTGACGTTGGGCGTAATGTAATCGGCAAGGCGCACCACGCGCTTCATTTCGTCAACGTAGTCGCTGTCAAAAACGGGATACAGTTTGCCGTTGTCACCCATTACCGGGTCGACGATTTTGCAAGAGTCGGCGCAGTTTACCGACGTAAGCACCGTTGCGACTTCGGCAAGCGTACGAGTGTCGTTGCAAAAGCCCACATAAACGGAGTCGGGTTTGCGCCTGGAAGTCATACCGTCGGCAAAATCGGCAACGCTGCGATTTGGCATTACTTTGAAGCCGTCAAATCCCGTCTGACAGTTGAATACGGCCGTAGGCAACGGCATGCAGTAGTAGCCCATTTTTGTAAAAATCGGCAGGTTTGCCGCCATCGAACAATTGCCCAAGCCGGAAATATCGTTTATTACCAGGATACTTTTCATTTTTCCTCACGTCGTTTGCATACCATGCAAGCGGCTTTATTTTTTTATTTTTGCAAGAAATTTTACAATACGTATTGTTTTTTCGTTACACAGCTGTAAGCAATCTTATTGCTTTTCCGTCGCCGTTGCACTCGTATTGTCGCCGTCGGTTTCGCTTTGGGCGGACAAAGGCTCATCACCTTTGTTGCCGCCGAGCGAACAGAGCAATCTTTGCGGAAGAAGTCTGAGCGCGAGCCACACCGCCACGCCCACCACAACGCCCGACAGCACGCCTGCCAGCGCGAGATAGGGCATGTACGACACCATTTGCGGAGTTTGACTTACCAGTACAAAAACGACGTTTTGCGTGATGTTGTGCACAACCGCGCCACACACAGATACAGCCACGACGCTGACCGTCGGGTACAGAAAACGCACAAGCACCGCCTGCAACACCACCGCGACAAGCCCTGCGGTAAGGCTGTACAGCAGCGTCGACATGTTGCCGACAATCAGGCTGCCGAGCGTCGTGCGGATTACGGCCACGACTATGCCGTCAATCGGACCGAGCACGATAAGCGCGAACAGCGAAAAAGCGTTGCCCAGCCCCAATTTCGCCCCGGGCAGGAACAACGGCGGGAAAAGATTTTCCACTACAAACGAACACAGCGCAAGGGCGGACAACACCGCAACAAGTGCTGCACGCCCGGCAGTAAATTCAGTTTTCTTTGTCACTTTGCCGCCGCCTCCTTTTGAAAATTTTATGACGGTTTTATCTTCTCACTGTACAATTACCTTCAGCATGTTGGGGCTGCACACAATGCTGCCTGCGCTTATCGTGCCGAACACGCGGATGCAATCTTTGTGAACGCCGCACTCCGCCGCCTTCATTGTGACATTTACGCCGTTGCTTGCAGGGACAATTTCGAATGTGTTGTATTTTCCGTCGGTGCCTCTATTTATGGTTACCGTCAGGCTTTGTCCGTTCTGAACCACTTCACAGGTAATGCCGCCTTCGTCAAAAGTCTGCCATTTGCCGTTTGCAATGTCGTAGGCAAACAGCGTTTTGCCGCTTTCCATATCCACCGCTTTGACGGTTGCCGCAACCTGTCCCACGGGACGAGCGCACGCCACAAACAACAGCACTACAAGCGTTGCCACGGCAAAGTACACGTAAATGTCCGCACGGCAGAAAGCCGTTTGTTCCTTGTACACAACGTTTTGCTTTTTGCGACGATTTACCACGCACAAAACGACAGTAACCGCAATTAAAACAGCAAATGTGGTACACAGCACTGCAATCGTAACGGTTTTTGCGTTTTGTTGTTGCTCGGCATCCGACGTTGCCGATTCGTCGTAAACATACTTGCCGTCCACTTTTTTCAACGCATTAGTAATGTCGTTGCCGCCGCCTTTTGACGGACGAAGGTAGTCGCAATTTGTAAGCAATTGCTTTTTGCCGTCTACGGTACGCACAAACGCGAGCACCGTAATGTCGTTTTGCGCGGCATAGCCGTTGATAAAATCTGTAATTTGCCCGGCTGTCATTTGCGAAATTGCCGTAGTAAGACAATCTGCCACAGCCGCTTTGGACCAGCCCGTAATCATCGTAACGCCGTACACACCCGAGGTTGTCGGTCGTCCGTTTGCGCCGTCGATAATGTGCGCGTACACCTTTCCTTCCACGGTGTAGTTGCGGTTGTACAGTCCGCTGCTTGACACACCGCCGCCCGATACATACACCGAGCACGCCGCCGTAGACGGACTGAACGGATTGACCACCGCAAGGTCAAATTGTTCACCGTCGTAGTCGCTTCCGCACACCGCACTGCTGTCACCGACACTTGCGTAGTATTTTTTCAGATTTTTGCTTGCCAGCGTTTGTTCGATAAGGTCGCACACGTACCCCTTGGCAATGCCGCCAAGATCTATCCAACGCGAATACGTCACGCCGTCAACCGTCACCGCAGCCGCCGATTTTGTTACAAAAAATTTGCCGTCAACTTCTTCCGTCACCTCGTCAAACCTGACAAAATCTTTGTCGGCAAACGCCGCGACAAACTTGTCGTCCGGTAACGGATAGGAATTGTCTACGTAATCGAAGGTTCTGTCGTAGTTTTGCGCGTACCTTTTGTAAATGCCGTCGGTAAAACGTGCCGAAAATCCCCACAGATCCACGGCGCGAAACAATGCGGGATTAAAACGTCCGTCCGTTTCGGCGTACATTTGTTTTGCAAGCGACAACATTTTGTATGTGTGGTAGTTTATTTCCAGACGCGCGCCGGGCTCGGCATTGTTGTACCGCCATACGTCCGACGGGCTGCTGCCGCCGCTTCCGTCAAGCAAAGTGTTGCAAAGCTCGTTTACGGTGTTTGCCGCAAGCACTATTTCGTTGACCGCCGCTTGCAGGTTTTCCTTCGCTTCCTTCTCTGCCGTTGTAAGCTCGTTCTTCCAACCTGCGCCGTCGCAATAGATGTCAACGTACAAGTCTCGTGCGTTTATTCCGAAAAAGGTACCCGCGATACGCACCCCAACATGCTTGCCGTCCGCGGTCAGGTCGTACAACGTGTAGTTGTCGTGTTCTTCCGCAACCGTTGCGACAACAGCCGCCTTTGCCGTGTTGTCGTTGCCGTTGCCCAAAATGCCGCACGCGCAAAGGCTTGCCGAACAAACGACAAGCAGCAACGCAAATATTACGATACGTATGCGTTTTTTCACGACGTTTCCACCGCCTTTGACAAAAATTCACAATTACGTTTCAAGCCCGGTTTAGTCCACTCAAGCAACATTGCAACCGTTTTTACGGTTTTTTCGGCATACCTTTACTTAATATATTATTGTATCATTATTCCACAATTTTTGCAACCGTGCGTAGCATGCACGACAGACCGATAGCCAAATGCGCCCGGGCTGAACAAAGTTTGTTCGGTTAAATCTTGCCGCAACCAACCACAAACAGCAAACAACCGACTTTCTGCCCGATTTTCTCAACCAACAAAAATTTGCAAACAAAACGTAAAAAGGACATCCGACGGGATGTCCTTTTTGATTGAATCGTTTCCTCTTTGGAAAGATTATCTCTTGCTGAATTGAGGAGCCTTACGAGCTTTCTTCAAGCCGTACTTCTTTCTTTCCTTCATACGAGGATCGCGCGTCAGGAAGCCGTTCTTCTTCAGAATAGCCTTGTCTTCGCCTGCAACAACCAGTGCGCGGCTGATACCGTGACGGATTGCACCTGCCTGACCTGTAAGACCGCCGCCGATTACGTTGACGATCACGTCGTACTTAGCGATTGTTTCGGTAGCGTTCAAAGGTTGACGAACGATGTACTTCAGCGTGTCAAGACCAAAGTATTGGTCGATGTCACGCTTGTTGATTGTAATGTTGCCTGTTCCGGGAACAAGTCTGACGCGTGCGATGGACTTCTTTCTGCGGCCGGTGCCCCAAAATTGAACTTTTTTCACTGCTTTTGCCATTGTTCATTCCCTCCTATTGCAACTCAAGCACAACGGGTTGTTGAGCTTCGTGCTTGTGTTCTGCGCCCTTGTAAACGCGAAGTTTGGTCAGCATCTTTCTGCCGAGGCTGTTGTGAGGAAGCATACCTTTAACTGCCTTCATCATAGCGAAATCGCTTCTTTCCTTCAGCAGTTTGGAATACTGCATGGTCTTGAGATGACCGGGTCTGGGTGAACGGCGAACGTACAGTTTCTGTTCCGGTTTGTTGCCCGTCAGCACTACTTTGTCGCAGTTGATTACGATTACGAAATCGCCTGTGTCAACGTGCGGTGTAAATGTGGGCTTATTTTTTCCGCGAAGCACTGCTGCAACTTGGCTCGCAACACGTCCGAGAGGTTTGCCGGCAGCGTCCACGACGTACCATTTTCTTTCAACGGCTTCTTTCTTAGCCATAAAAGTCTTGATCATTGTAGGTTTCTCCTATTTAAGTTTGTTTGCTGTTCACGGTTGAACAATTACCGCCAGTGGAGTGCGGTTTAGACGAGGCAGAGCTTAAAATACCGCGCCGAATTATTCACAGCCTTACTATTATACAAATAGTAATGAATTCTGTCAATCGTTTGCAGCAAATTGACCACAACAAATTTTTGCGGCTTATTTGGCGTGCGGCTACACTATTTACCACAAACAGCAATGCGATTTTTGCTTTTTGTTTTGCACGGCTACACGACCTTTGCACGCACGCCGCAATTGCTTGCCGTTGTCGCTTCAGTCATTCCGCTTACGCCTTTGTAAGGTACAGCGTAACGTCCGTGCCGTTGACGTCGATTTGCTTTTCGTGTGCGCCGCTTGTTGCAGGAACAATGCTGTCGGCAAGGGTTGCGCGCGCAATATCTGCCGAGTAACGGTCAAAGATGTCGGCAATTTCCGCAGGGGCGTTGTAGCCGACGATGATGTGGTCGGTCACGACAAAGTCGCATTCCTTACGCATAGACTGAATTTTACTGACGATTTCTCTTACGTGCCCTTCTTCAACAAGTTTGTCGGTAAGGGTTACGTCCAGCGCAACGGTGTCGCCGTGGTCGGACACGACGGAGTAACCTTCCTTGTTGGCACTGCTGATAAGCATATCCGCTTCGGTCAATTCCACGTTTTGTCCGTCGACGTCAAACTTAAACACGCCGCCTGCCTTGACGATTTCCACCACTTCACGCGTTTTTTCACGCAAATTTTCGAGACGTTCCTTGATTTTGCCCAAAATTTTGCCGTACTTCGGACCTACCGTACGCATCTGCGGCTTGATTTTGTAGTCGGCAAAACTGTCCGCACTGTCCACGGCAAGCACTTCCTTGACGTTAAGTTCGCTGCGGACAATTTCCTTCATTTCATCGCTGAACGGCATGTTGCATGCAATGTACATGCGTGCCAGAGGCTGACGATTTTTGACGTTGGCGGCATTGCGCGCACTGCGACCGAGTACCACGATGTCCAGAACCTTTTCCATAGTGGCGTTAAGCGCGGTGTTGATCATGCTTTCGTCCGCCTTGGGGAAGTCGCACAGGTGTACGCTCTTCGGCGCGTCTTTGAAGAAGTTTGCGGTAATGTTTTGATAAATACTTTCGGTGATAAACGGCACAAAGGGTGCGGCAACCTTGACAAGAGTATCCAGCGCGGTATACAGCGTCATAAACGCCGCCTGCTTGTCGTCCGTCCAGTCGTGTCCCCAGTAGCGTTCGCGGCAACGGCGCACATACCAGTTGCTCAGCATATCGGTAAAGTGCTCTATCGCGCGTGCACTGTCTGTGATTTCGTAGTTAGCCAGGCCCTTATCAACGGTCTTTACAAGTTGGTTGACTTCGCTGAGTAGCCACTTGTCCATAAGTGACAGTTTGCACTGTTTAATGTCGCACATAGACGGGTCAAAGTTGTCAATGTCGGCATAAAGCACGTAAAATGCGTAGGTGTTCCACAGCGTACCGAGGAAGCGACGTTGCGTTTCCGACACGGCTTCGTCGTAGTAGCGCGAGGGCAGCCACGGGGCAGAACTCGTGTAGAAGTACCATCTTACGGCGTCTGCGCCCTGCTTGTTGAAGCTGTCCCACGGGTCAACGACGTTGCCCTTGTGTTTGCTCATTTTGATGCCGTGTTCGTCGCCGACAAGCCCCAGCACAAGGCAGTTTTTGAAAGGCGCTTTGCCGAACAGCAGCGTAGACACGGCCATAAGGGTGTAGAACCAACCGCGGGTCTGGTCCTGCGCTTCGCTGATGAAGTCGGCAGGGAAATTCTTTTCAAACAATTCCTTGTTTTCAAACGGGTAATGGAATTGCGCGTAGGGCATGCTGCCGCTGTCAAACCAGCAGTCGATGACTTCCGGCGTGCGCACGTATTCACCGCCGCACTCGCACTGCCATGTGCATTTGTCGATAAACGGACGATGCAGTTCGATGTCCTCGCTGCAGCCGCACTTTTCGGCAAGTTCCTTACGGCTGCCGATTACGTGCACTTTGCCGCACTTGTTGCAAATCCACACTGGAAGCGGCGTTCCCCAGTATCTGTCGCGCGAAATACCCCAATCGATGACGTTTTCCAGGAAGTTGCCCATGCGGCCCGTGCCGATTGTGGGCGGAATCCAGTTGATTGTGCTGTTTATTTCCAGCAGTTTGTCCTTGACCGCCGTCATTTTGATAAACCAAGACTTGCGCGCGTAGTAGATAAGCGGCGTGTCGCAACGCCAGCAATGCGGATAACTGTGTTCGTACAAAGGTGCGGACAGCAACAAGCCGCGTTGTTTAAGGTCGGCAATGATTGCCTTGTCGGCAGTTTTGCAGAATACACCTGTCAGTTCGCCGCAACCGTCGACAAACTTGCCGTCCTCGCCTACAAGTTGCACAAGTGGCAGATTGTATTTGCGTCCCACGTTTGCGTCGTCCTCGCCGAATGCGGGCGCGATGTGCACGATACCGGTGCCGTCCGTAAGCGTTACGTAGGTGTCGTTGGTTACGTAGTAGCAGTCGCGGTCAACCTTGGCGTAGTTGTACAGCGGTTTGTAGTGTGTACCCTCGAATTCGCAACCCTTGTGGTGGGCGATAATTTCGTATGTACCTTCCTCGAAGTGTTTTGCGACAAGTTCCCTGGCAAGAATGTAATTTGCGTTGTCCGCTTCCACGTGAATTGTCACGTAGTCGAAGTCGGCGTTCATGCACAACGCAACGTTGCTGGGAAGCGTCCACGGGGTGGTAGTCCATGCAAGGAAGTATGTGCCCGGTTTGTCTACCAGTTCAAACTTGGCAACCGCACTGCGTTCTTTTACATCCTTGTAGCCCTGCGCGACTTCGTGGCTGGAAAGTGCCGTTCCGCAACGGGGGCAATAAGGAACGATTTTGAAGCCCTTGTACAGCAGCCCCATATCGTAAATCTTTTTGAGCGCCCACCACTCCGACTCGATGTAGTTGTTGTCGTAGGTGACATAAGGGTGCTTCATGTCCACCCAGTAGCCTACGCGCTCGGACAGGCGTTCCCACTCGCCCTCGTACTTCCACACCGACTCTTTGCACTTTTCGACAAAGGGTTCGATGCCGTACGCTTCGATTTGTTTTTTGCCGTCGATGCCGAGGGATTTCTCCACTTCCAGTTCCACAGGCAGACCGTGCGTGTCCCAACCCGCCTTGCGCAGAACGTTTTTGCCCTTCATCACCTGATAGCGAGGGATAAGGTCCTTGATACTGCGCGTAAGCACGTGACCGATGTGCGGTTTGCCGTTGGCTGTCGGCGGTCCGTCGTAAAAGGTAAAGGTGCCGTCGCCCTTTGCCGTGGTTTGTTCAAAAATTTTGTTTTGCTTCCAGAATTCCAGCACGTCGAGTTCGCGCCCGACAAAGTTCATGGAAGTGTCTACCTTTTTGTACTTACTCATAGATATCTCCTTGTAAGAGTTTTTGTTGATTTTGTTTTTTTTGTTGTTATGTTTCGGGGAAACCCCTTTTTGTTAAAAGTGGTTTCCACGCGCCCCTTCCTCAAAAACTTTGAGTATAGGGGGGGGGATTGTAACGATTTTTTAATACGTAGTAAGATTTTACGTACAATATTTGGGGAATGTCGCCACAAATAAAGTGCCTTTGACAATGAGGGGTGGGCGGTCGGGGTAGCGGTGCTGTGGGGGTATTACTAAAATCTTGACGATTGAGAGTAGCATTATATTCGTTGCTTACAATTAAGCCATTGCAACAAATAATCTTAGACAACAGGAACCCTTTCGGGGGATTGCCACGGCGCGACAAACAAAGCCGCTTCTCGCAATGACATAATAAGAAACGGCAATAAAGTGCTTGCTTATGCCCCCTCTTCCGTCACTACGTGACACCTTCTCCCCGAGGGCGAAGGCTTTTACGGCGTTACCGCCAAAACAAACGGATTAGTCGATTGATATATTATTACGTCTGCCGAAGTTAGTACACTCGAGGCACACAAACCAATCACAAACAGTTAGCCTGCTACATCGGGGGTGGCGAGGTGTTGCCCAATGAAAACCATCATTCCGAGGGCGCGGCTGGGTAGGCTACCTACCATAGACATTATTGCTCCGACGGAATGCTGAGCCATCAGGGCGAGTTTTCATGGGCAATTCCTCGACAGGACCCCTTACACAAACTAACGCACTTCGGCACCCTACTGATAGTTGTTCTACACTTCGGCGCCCTTTTACCTAACCATTTTTGCTCGAACACGATTTCAAACAGAACGGTTTCTACGGTTTCTTGCGACAACCGCTTTCTTTTGCAAAAGAAAAAGGCAAGATTGCACCTTGTAAAAGGGCGATCTTGCCTCGCTGTACCACCTTTCTTCGTGAGCTTTCTCACCTTGTTTGTCGCCTGACGGGGCGTTGCCGTACCGCTCTACTTGCGCGTTGCTTTCTGCGGTCTACTTGCAAGGTGATGGCTTACGGACGAGTTGTCGCGCCTTGCACCGTGTGGCACGCTCTCTTAGCAACCCGTTTCCGCAGTCTTGTCCTTGCTTGAACGTATTTAATATGTTGTTGACAGTATTTTACCAACTTTTACGCCCGTTGGCAAGCAATTTTGCAAAATACGTTATTTTTAACAGTATAACTTTACCGAGATACCGTTTTATTTCTATTAAACTGAAGTTGCCGACAAAACGTAACAGGAAACGTTATGTGCAATCAAGGTGTTTTTCGGATAAACTCACGAAGGTGAACCACCCGATAAATTGACGGCTCGTTTGAATAATGATTTTCACTTGCAGCAAACCCGCATTTACACCACTGCAATTAAAATGTCTTTGACCATGAGGGGTGGGCGGTCGTGGTAGCAGTGCTGTGGGGGGGGCAACAATAAGCAGTGACGACGACAATAGCACTAAATTGCTGCTATTTATTTCGTCATCGCCTCAAATAGTCTTAGACGAGCGGAACCCTTCCGGGGGACTCTTCGACTACGCTCAGAGTGACATAATTGTACGAACAGCTCTCGACAGGAACCCTTTCGGGGGATTGGCACCCGAGCGTGCACGATTGAAAAATATCGCCTATTCAATATTTATCTTGTAACCAGTACCCCACAATAACATATTAAGAAACAACAATAAATTGTTTACTAATGCCCCCTCATCCGTCACTTCTTGACACTTTCTCCCCAAGAGCGAAGGCTTTTACGGCGTTACCGCCAAAACAAACGGATTAGTCGGTATTACGTTCCGCCGAAGTTGGTAAACGTAAAGTACGCAAGCCCATTACAAACGGTCAACTTGCTTCATTCGGGGTGGCGAGGTGTTGCCCAATGAAAACCATCATTCCGAGGGCGCGGCTGGGTAGGCTGCCTACCATAGGCAACATTGCTCCGACGGAATGCTGAGCCATCAGGGCGAGTTTTCATGGGCAATTCCTCGGCAGGACCCCACTACACTCACTAACGCACTTCGGCGCCCTCTTTACAAAGTACCCTTCCGGGGGATGCTTCGACTTTGCTCAGCATGACATATTTTTGTGTAGCGCAAACAGTTTTTCTTTCTTTTAGCAGTGAGTGCACGACCTGTGCTCGGCACCAATTTACATCTCACTCTTTCGCCACTTGACAACAATTACGAAAAAGCCCGACGAGCCAATTCGGCAAGTCGGGGTTTTTAGTTTACTCTTTGGGCGTCAGTTTGTGCTCGGTGCCGTCATCGTCCACCACGTAGGTGTTTTCAAGCGTCTGAAGTACGCCGGCACGCCATTCCTTGATGTACTCGTCACGCAAACGAAACTGCTCTTCTTTTTCCTCGGCGGTCAAGCCCTCGGGCGTTTTGGACTTGTGCGCGAGAAAATTGATTCTGTCAATCTTTTCCTTTGTCATAACTGCCTCCTTCGTTTCGGCAAATCTGTAATTGTCTTTTTAGTTTTCCTTGCCATCACCGACAATCTTTGCAAGCGTCACGGCGGTAAATCAATCATTAAACCGTAGCCGCCGACTTTCGCGAAACGTAGTCATCGTAGCACCGACAACAATCAACTTACCGGGCAGCAGACATACGCATGCGGGATACACATTTGCCACTTTTGCAAGCCCCGCAAAACGCCGCGACAAACCGTCACAAGGGCTTTACACTGTCACTATTTCGACAATTACGGCTTAATTGTACCACTCTTTGTGCCTGCGGTCAATAATCGTCGTGCAAAAACGCTTGATTTTTGCAAATAAACGTTGTATAATGCTTACACTGCGCTAGGCGGGGAGCTAGCGGTGCCCTGTTACCTACAATCCGCTACAGTAGGGCTGAATGTTGCAGGCGGTTTTATGTGTGGAAAGCCGTGAATCGGCAAGGAGTGTTGATACCAAGGTCTTGTGCAACGTGAATCTGTGAATCGTGTCAGGGTGGGAACACAGCAGCACTAAGCAGCACGAGCGTGTGCCACGAGGTAGCTTTGGAGTAGCCACCTACCGGGATACCGTTTCGGCATGTACTGCCAACTGCAAATGCGCAGTCATTGAAATTACAAGAGGCAATCGTCGCAAGGACGGTTGCCTCTTTTTTGTTGTGCTTTTTTTGGTCAGATGTCGTTGCGCCACGACATTTTGTCCCACATATCAGTGGCGCATGTCGCAGGCAACCAACCTTTCGCAAATTTAGCCGAAGTATACACTCGTTTTAGTAAATGTTGCAATTTACTACGTTAAACTGTTTTTAATGTCACGTTTAATTACTGTTTCTGTTCCACTTCACGGAAGATTTCTCCCTTTACATACGGCATCGGGTCAACGGACTTTCCGTCCTTGGCAACTTCGAGGTGCAAGTGCGCGCCATCGCCGAATTCATATCCTGCCGACGTAGACACGCTGCCGATTTGGTCACCCTTTTTGACAGTCTGCCCCTTGGTCACCTTGACGTCGGACAGTGAAGCGTAAGTCACAACGACGTTGTCGCCGTGGTCGATTTTGACAATGTTGCCCATTCCGTAACTTTCCGAAACGTCAACAACCGTGCCGTCATACATTGACGAAACCTTCGTTCCGTCCTCCGCTACAAGGTCAACGGCTTTGTGCGCCGCCCAGGTGTTGAGCGTTTTGTTGAATACAAACAGCACGTCCTTGCCGTCGGAATACTCCATGCCGACAGACTGATACGCCAGCGGCGCGGCGAAATACACCTTTACAAATACCTTTTCCGGTTCGATGGGCGCAGGCTTGTCATCGGGATTGTCCACATCGGGGTTAGGCTTGACGTCTACGGGCGCATCGGGCAAACTGTCACCCGACAACGTAACCGCAAGTACCACGGTTGCAATTGCAATGACTGAAAATATCAACAGCAACAGCGCCGCGTGGTTGCGCAAAAACCTTGTAAATTTGCTCGGTTCATTGTTCGTATTGGTACTCATTGTGTCCTCCTGATTGTTGTTTGAGTTGATTTTGCCATCGTTTGGTGGTAGGATTGTTGCCACGTTGGAGGCGTAATATACACGACGTTGAATTTTTTTATCCGCCATGTCGAATTGTTGCAAAGCGGTCGGACTTTTTTGAAACACTTCACAGCAGGTATCACAGCAGCAGCGCAATTTAAGCGTGGGCAATGTCTTTCTCAAAAAAGGTACCGCTCGCCTGCGATTACTTTTTACAATTACAAAATTACAGTCGGGGCGGCATATTCTGTTTTCCTTAATACGCCCCTAATATCAGCGGCGAACCGACATACACGGCGGTGTCGGTCACGGCAATTTGCACGTTTACCCTTTGTCCGTCGACAAACACACCGCCGCGCACCCGCGGGGAATAGCACAAGTATTCGTCGATATCGCCGCAAGCGTTGGCGGACAGTACTTCGGCTTGCAAACGTTGCAGCAGGTCGGCAACATCTGTACCGACGGGAAGCACCGCCGTCACGCCGTCGACGTACTTTGCGCCGAACAGCACCGCCGAAAGGTCGTTTGTCGTCTCCACCACCTTGGATATGCCGTTGTCCGTGGTTGCCTTGTCGCTACTTCGGCAAAAAACATAGTATTTTTCCGCCGCAGGAAGAAGGGTAGTAATGTCGCGCGGCATAACCGCAAGCAACGCCCCGACAAGAACCGCCGCAATTACGAAAAAGAAAATTTTTCTTGTCATAGTGCCTATATTGTCACCCGACCGACAACAAATTAAACGTACGTACATGCAAAACACAAAAAAAAACAAACCACCGCACTTAAAGTCAAAAAAAACGTATCTATTAAAAATGTCGGGAGAGGTGTCGGTAGAGCAAAAAAGCAGTTATACGGCTTTTCTTACAAAAAAAATCCCTTGTAACCCAACATTTGACGCAAAAAAAACTCCCGAAACGGCAAGCCGTTCGGGAGCAATTGTATTAAATTTACTATACGTATTTTGTTTACACAGCAAACAATTACCACTTGCAAACGCTACAACTTGCGCGCTACATTGTCGTGCCGCTGAGGTGGTTCTTCTTGTAGTTAAATTCGCTTTCGGTAAGCACGCCTTGGTCGAACAACATTTTGTATGCCGTCAATTTTTCGATGCCGTACAGTTGCTTTTGCAAATATGCCACGTCTCCGCGATTGCTTGCGATAAGTGCGGCGCGCTTCATTTCCACAAAGTCCATTTCGCCCACAACGCCTTCGTCGGCGGCTTTTTTGTAAGCGACAAGCAGTTTGATTGTTGTGTCCTCGATGTCGACTTTGCTTGCAACGCCCAAGTGCACGTCACCGCTCACACCCGTCTTGCCGTTACGTTTGGCAATTATTGCATACACAAGGTAAGCAATTGCCAACACTCCCATCAAGATTAGCGCAACAAAAGACGAAGTACTGAATGAAACGCCAACACTGGATGAATCCTTTATAGCCTTGTTTAGTGTACCTGCAAATATTGCCGACAGAATGGTAAGCAATAACGCCAGCACTAATGCCGAAATAGAAAAACCGATGGCTACCCCCTTGTTTGCACGATGGCTAAAGAAAAAAATCGACAAACCCGACAACACCATGCCGACAGCGCCTACAACAATCATTATAATCACGTCAACCTTGGATATTACAAGCAAAGTTTTCAATTTATCGGAAGTTTTGGTTGTAGGACTAACGCCTTCGATTATTGTATGCACTGGCGAATTGGCATTTTCGTTAAGCAAATCATATCCACTCATATCGTTCGAAGCGCCGGAAACGGTAACGCCCAAATAAGTGAAGCACGGTGCAATGACAAGCAGCAAGCACATCAAAAACGCAAATACGCCTGTCAAGATTTTGAACAAAGACATTTCTTTCATATTTTCTCCTCTGTAAATTACGGTCAAATTTTTGACAAACAAAGCAGACCCGTTCGCATATCGGCAACAAGGCACATACCAATGTCCGAAAGCAACAAACGAGCTATACCCGACTTGTCAAACCATAATTCCCCTAATGTGTTTGTTCGCGCCAAAGCGCAAAACACTTGTAAAAGTGTCTAGTGTAATTTTAGCACAAGTATACAATAAAGTAAATAGAATTTTCTCAAATCGACATACTTTTTCGATACATCTATTTACATTGAATACAGTTTATCACAATGTAGCCGACTTGTTTTTCGACGCGCACCGCCGACCGATCGGCTTTTACTTACATAAAATTCTTTTCGTCGCAAAAATTGACAAAAAGCACAAAACAGACAACAAAAAATGCCCTTCGCTAAATCGCAAAGGGCACTTATTAAGGCAGATATTTTACAAAATTTCGAGATTCTTTTTGAACACCTTTTTGAAGTCCACGCCCAGAAGGTTTGCAGCCTTAAGTTCCAGCTCGGCGTCGCAGGTAAGTTCCGTCTTCATAATTACGCTGTCGCCCAGCACGTCGCAACTAAGTTCCGTAACGGCGTTGCGCATACCGAAGTCAAGCGCGGTTGCAAGGCGCAAAATCACGGACAGTTTCTTGACGGCTTCAACGTCTTCCGGCGACAAAATGCAGTTGTACTTCGCCCACTCGGTGTAGTTGGTCCCTTCCTTGTTGTTTACGTCTGTTACAAGGGCAGCAAGCACCAGGTCACGATGGGAAATACCGTACAGGTTGCTGTTGAGAATCATGTACGCCGTGTGTTTGGCGTTGTTGTAAAACTTGAACGTGCTTCCGATGTCGTGCAACATTGCGCACACGCGCAGAACCTTGACATACGCGCGCGGGAACTTGTGCAGTACGCGCAGTTGCTTGAACAGTTGTACGCAAAGGTTGAATGTCTGTTCGGCGTGCGCCACGTTTACACCCATATGCGTTGCCATGCTGTGCAAGCTGTAACCGAGTACGTCGGAAATCGGCTTTTCGAGAGTCTGAGGTACGGCGTAGTTGAACATTACGCCTTCGCGCATACCACTGCCACTGGCAATGATGTTGGTAAAGCCCATGTAATCCACAAACGCCTTGATTACGGCAAGTGCGCTTGGGAATACGTCGGCGCGTGCACTGCTGAGCCCCTTGATACGACGTTTCTTGTCAAGGTCCAGCGTGCGGATCATGTTGTACACGTAGTCGAAGTCGGCAACGTCCATGTTGTAGTTGTGCACCATGTCCAGCGGATACTTCTTCACCTTGCGGATGATGCGAGCCAGATTGCGGCAACTTCCGCCTACACCGATAAGTTGCGTGTCGGGGTCGATTTCCTTAAACCAGTCCACTTCTTCGAGGCGAGCCTTGACGTAGGCAACCATGTCGTCGCTGCATTGCTCGGGCGTCTTGTCAGGCGACACAAACATATTTGTCAACGTGACCGCGCCGAATTCAAAAATTTTGGTGTGCAACACCGTGCGGCGATTGTAGTACACAAACTTGATGGATCCGCCGCCGATTTCCATAATAAGCCCGCGGGGGATTTCCATCGTGTTGATTACGCCCTGATACACGTAGTGCGCTTCCTCTTCCTCACTGACAACCGTCACGCGGATACCCGTCGCGTTGTACACGTCGGACAAGAAAGTTTTTTGGTTGCTCGCCCTGCGTACCGCCGCCGTAGCGACAGCCAGAATACGGTCCACGTTTTTAATCGTGCACAATTCCTTAAAAGATTTCAGGGTAGCAATAGCCTGCATTATACGTGTTTGTTTCAGACTTCCGTCGGGTTCCGTTTCGCCGAGGCGCACCGCTTCACGGCGTTCCTCCGACACGACAAAATACCCTCCGTCCAGTACTTCGTAAATGACCAGACGCGCGGTATTGGATCCGAGGTCGATCAGTGCTACTTTTTCCATTTTCCACCATCCTTATTTCATCGTCGGCGTCAGTGTTCGTTTCTCGCGGACAGTGCTTGGCGCGACTGCCACATGCGCGCAACGCGTCGGGCAATGTTGCCTCTACGTTGCCGATGTCTTTATTTCCGACGGTTTTAGCGATTTTGACCGAAAGTATTATACCACACCGATTTTGCTTTGTATAGGGGGTTTTTGAAAAAAGTTTGAAAATTTGCGTTTTTTTTTGAAATTTTGCATTGTCTGACGAGCGTTATACTCTCATTTTACGTTTTAACGGCAAAATTAACAGTATTGTGTTACTATTTTAACAAATTGCGTCATTATTTATAGACAAAAACATGGCGATTTGAAATAAATAAAACGGTATCGGGCAGGCTGTCTGTCCGATACCGTTTGTTGCAACGATGTTTATTTTACGTCAATACTGTGTTTACGCCTGTACGGCAGCAAGTTGTTCATCGCCGTTGTCCGACACACTGCTTATCAGGCGTTTGGCCGATTTGCTTTGAAGAAGAGCCACCCCGACCACAAGCAGAACGGCAAGTTCCACAAACAGGAACGCATTGTAAGCAAGGCTGTATGCAAGGGGATGTGCGGCATACCAATCGCCCCAGCCGGACGACCAACTGTAAAATACGAAGTAACCGCTGAGCACGTGCGCAACGTAGCGGAACAGCACAGCAATCACCGCGCCTACGCAAAACTCTGCCGTAATGTTGCTCTTGAGGAACTTCATTTTGCGACCGATACCTGCCATGCCGATACCCGCAAACGCAATGGGGTAGTCAAGCAACGCCTGCATGGGTTCGTAGAATTGCGGCGATTGTACAAATTGCAGTACGCCGTACACGATACCCGCAATCACGCCGCGACGAAGCCCGAACATATAAGCGTACAGCATAAGGGGCAGCATGCTTGCAAAGGTGATGGAACCGCCCTGCGGCAGCGAGAAAAACTTGATGTAACTGAGTGCGAAACTTGCGGCGATACAAACAGCGGCGTAAGTAATGCTGCGGCTGTCGTAATCGGCAGGTTTGTCAAGCAGGATTGCAAGCGCGGCAATGATTGCCACAAGCAGCCCCGACAAAATGTACATCAATGTTTGGTTGAGAGGTTTGTAGTCGGCATCTTCGGCAGGGAAACACACAAGCACTACAATAAGGTACGCCAGCGCAAGCAGGGTGTAACCCAGCAATACCCACTTGGCGTAAGAAACCTTGCGTTTACGCATGATGACCGCGGCAATTACGCCGACAAGCACTACCGCGGCAAAACCTACCATAAGCCAGAAGTGAGTGTCCGTTTCGCCCTTAAGGATTGTGCGGACAAGCACCATAAGCCCCAGCGTGCTGATTACGCCGATACTGTAACCGACGATAATGCCGACTTCCAGTTTGCGCGCCTTGGCAACTTCTTCTTCGCTACGTTTACTTACCACAATGTGGTACACTACAAGCGCGGCGGCAAGTACAATCGTAACATACAGCGCAAGTTGTGCCAGCACGTTGTACAAACTTTTAATCACGTCGGTTGCGGTCTTTCCGCCTTCGACGAGTTTGTTCCAAAATTCGCTCATAACGATTTCTCCTTTTGTTTCGGGGTTTACATATGTACCGAAAAGCGTCGCTGAACAGCGTTTACTGTTACATTTAACGACTTTTGACGTAGCGCAACGACATAAGAAAAGCCCTTACCTTGTCGGCAGGGCTTGTAGCAATCGTGGTTTGTTCCGTGCGAAAACATTGGCAAAACAATCGCAACGGTAAAATACGCATTCCTTACGCAAGTACTGACTTGACAAGTTCAAAGGGACTCTCTCAGCCGACGCGACCGCGCCTCGGCACCCCTAGCGTGCTTAGTATACCACCACATTCGCACATTGTCAACGATTGCGCGCACATTGACAAAACAGGAATGTTTTTCGGAATAAAAATCAACAAAAGTTAAATATCATTTGTTATTTTTCAAAATCACTATTGACAATGATTGAAAAATATGGTACGTTTGTGTTGTACAAAAGCAATACGCCACAAAAGACGATTGCGACGGCATTTTTCCGACGCAACGACTGCCATAGCACACTACACAGTATTGCAACGCAAGCCGTTTTCTTGCAAAGCCCTGCCAAAGAAAACCGCAGACCCGTATTATACGACATATCAACTGTCGTAATATAAAATTTTTCAGGAGGTCTGACCATGGAAGAGAACAACACAACCAAGCGTAAGTTTACATTCAAAGTGCCGCATTTGCCTAATGATTCACGGCGGAATATCATTTTGATATGTATCTTTCTGGCATGTATAATTCTGTCGGTGTTTGTAGGCGGATTGGTACAAACGGCAGGATTCAGCGCGACCGTGGAAGATTTGCGAAACGTAACAAACCGCGGCACCATCACGCTTAAAGCCACCGACAAGGCAGACGCGGCAAGTTACACCGTAAACGGAAGCGTTTCGTCGGGACTGCTGTACGTGCCCAAAAACGCTACTCCGCAGACAAAAGCCCCTGCCGTAGTGCTTACACACGGCTTGTACAACAACCGCGAAATGCAGGAAAGCAATGCAATCGAACTTGTTCGCCGCGGCTTTGTGGTACTGGCAATCGACCACGGCTCGCACGGACACAACACCTCCACGACGAGTTTTGACGGGTTGACGTTTGTAAACGCAGCCAAGTACCTGTACAACCTTGACTACGTTGACGGAACGCGCATTGCAGTCAGCGGACACTCGATGGGCGGCAGCTCCACAAACAAATCGCTGGAAATCGACGGCATTGACACAAGTTACACTGCCACGGTCAACGGCACAAAAGTAACCTACAACGGACAAACCGACGAAAGTCTGAAAGCAGGCTACCACATGGGCATCATCAGCGCGGCAATCACGCAGTCCAACAACGTTGCGACAAAAATCGGTTCCAACGTACGCGGCGTTGCCGACGTCAAATCGTCCGTGGACGAATTTTTCTACAGTTGCACCGTCAAGGAAGCAATTTACATGCCCGTAAGCGACCTCACAGCCAAAGAAGCGAAATCTGCGACATTTGCCACCTACTACGTGCAGGACGGCAACGGATACAGAAAGGTTGCCGAAGGCGAAACATACAAAAGCGGAACAAAATACTTCACCTACGGCACGAGAGCAGGCTCTTCCTACTACCTGCAGTCCAGCCAGGCGGTTGACTTCACGGGAAGAAAATCCGCCGACCTTGACAAATGGGAAACAATCAACGGCGGCATTTACAACAAAGCCGACGGCAGCCTGCTTGCCCAACCCACCAAAGACGCAACAAAAGGCAAAGGGCTTGTAAGTGTGGAAAGAAAGGGCGTAGCCCTTTGGACAGAAGGCAAATCGCTTCGCGCAATATACGAAATGGTCGGCACGCACCCGATGGTTCACTTCAGCGTTGCTTCCACCGCCCACATCGTAGACTTTGTTTACAACGTATTCGGCACACCCGAAAACGCAAGATTTATCGACCCCGTTTCGCAAAGCTGGCTTGTAAAAGAAATTTTTGCGGCGTTTGGTTTCCTCGGACTGTTCGGTCTTATTTTCCCCGTGGCAGACTTGCTTCTTGGCACACCGCTGTTCGCTTCGCTCAAGGGTCAGCCTGCCGAAGCGCCCGAACTGCTTAAAAAGCCGCGCAAGCACATCACCTACTGGCTGTCGGCAATCGCAACGGCATGGTACGGCGCATGGAGCCTGCGCAACCTCAACGCTCACGAAAAACTGTACAATTCCACAAACTGGAGCGGACTGTTTAAGAGCAGCGAAGGTTACATCTACAGCAACGTTGACAAAATTGCCGTATGGGGCATCAAATGTGCCGTTTTTGCACTGGTAGTTACGATAATAATCTGGATTGTAAACCGTGCGATAAACACGTTTATGTACAAGGATGACGCGCCGAATTACGACGAACATCCGTTTGACGGACTTAAGATCCGCAGCGTAGGCAACGTACTCAAAACCCCGCTGTTCGTAACAATTCTTCTTGCTGTATTTTACGGCATTATGTTCTTCATCTGGGAAGCGTTTGTTGTCGATTTCCGCTTCTGGACGTTTGACCTCAGAGTGTTTGACATGATCAAATTGCCGTCAATGCTGAAGTACGTGCCCTTCTTCTTCATCTACTACTTCGCAAACGCGTTGTTTGCACAAAACTACCGCGTGAAGGACCTTCCCGAATGGGCAACCACCATCATCAACGTGGTGTTCAACGTGGGCGCACTCATCATCATTCTGTGGGCGCACAACAGTTACTTCGTCAACAACGGCGTTTCCTACGACAGCGCAAACAATCTGTGGTTCATCGCGTCCTACCCCATCATCCCGTGCGTGGCAATCGCAACGGTTGTCGCACGCAGAATGTACCTGCGCACAGGCAATGCCTGGACGGCAGGACTGTTCAATGCGGTTGTGTTTACATTCCTTGCATGCGCCAATACGTCGTTCAGCAATCTTGCATGGGTGTATCCGATCGGTTAATGCCGGAATTCATGGCATTGGTTTCCTGCGCAAAACGTAAATCAACAGTCGTTACCTGACATTTAATTGCAAACAAAAAAAACGCGGAAAGCGATGGCTTTCCGCGTTTTTCACTTTGTTTTCAAAACAGCATTTTACGATTACTTTGTAAGTTCTTCCAGTTCGGCAAGAGTATTTTCAAAGGATTCCGCCACGATACGGAACGGTTCTTCACTCGTCAGGTCAACGCCTGCAACCTTAAGTTCCGACACGGGGTCCATACTGCCGCCGAGCGACAGGAATTTTTTGTAGTTGGCAAGGGCAGGTGCGCCTTCCTTCAGAATTTTTTCCGCTATGCACACGGCGGACACAATACCCGTTGCGTACTTGTACACGTAAAACGCGCGGTAGAAGTGCGGAATACGCGCCCATTCGTACTTGATTTCGTCGTTGTGATGCACCGCGTCACCGTAGTACATCTTGTTGAGTTCAAGGTACTTTTCGCAAAGAGCCTCGGTGGTAAACGGCTCGTCCTTTTCCACCATGTCGTGTGAAATCTGCTCGAACTCGGCAAACATCGTCTGACGGTACATCGTGGTACGAAGCATGTCAAGGTAGTACTGCAACAGATACTTTTTGATTGCGGGGTCACTTTCCGTCTTAAGCAGATACTTAAGCAGCAACACTTCGTTGCAGGTGCTGGCAACTTCGGCAACGAAAATTTTGTAGTCGGACTTTGCCTGCGGTTGCGTTGCGTCGCTGTAGTAGGAGTGCATGCTGTGACCCATTTCGTGAGCAATCGTAAAAATGTCGTGCGTGGTCTTCTGGTAGTTGAGCAGCATGTACGGATGAACGCCTTTTACGCCCATGGAATACGCACCGCTACGCTTTGTCGGCGTTTCGTGCACGTCGATCCAGTGTTCGGCAAACGCCTTACGCACCACGGCAAGATAGTCCTCGCCAAGGGGTGCCAAGCCTTTAAGTACCAGTTCACACGCTTCTTCGTACTCGCAGGAGATGTCCGCGTTGTCAAAAATGGACGTGTACAGGTCGTACATATTAAGCGTTTCGACGCCCATCAACTTTTTACGCAGGGCAATGTAGCGATGAAGCGGCGCAAGGCTTTCGTGCGTGCACTTGATAAGGTTGTCGTACACCGCCTTGTCTACGTGCTCGTAAAACAACGCCATTTCCATTGTGGAGCCGAACTTGCGCGTTTGTGCGCGGAACCAGTCCGCCTTTACGCTGCCTTCGTACACACCGGCAATCGTATTGATGACGTTGATGTAGGATTTGTAGTAGGTTTCGAAGGCAAGTTTACGCACAGCCTGATTTTTGTTTTGCAACAGCATGCTGTACGTGCCGTGACCCAGTTGCACCTTTTTGCCGTCAACTTCGATTGTGTCAAACTTGATATCGCCGCTGTCCAAACGGTTGAAAATTTCGTGGAACTGACCCGAAAATGCGCCGACGTTGGCAAGAATGTGCTCTTCTGCGGCAGACAGAATGTGTGCCTTGCCCTCCAGCACGTTTTTCAGCATTACGTCGTAGTCGGAAAAATCGGGGTCGGCAATAAACGCCTTAAGTTGCTCGTCGGGGATTGCGGACAATTCCGGCGAAACGAAACTGGTTGCGGCGTCGTACTTGGTAAGCAAGCCGTAAATTTTGCTGAAACGCGCCTGGCGGACGGAGTCCTGGCTGTCCTCGTTGTACGCCATGGATGCGTAGCAATACAGTTGTTCAAGTTTGAGTTCGATTTTGTCGGACAATCTTAGGAAAGCAAGCAACTGCTCGCGGTCGGCAAGTTTGCCCTTGAAGTCGGCAAGTTGCGGATATTCCTTCGAAAGTTCGGCAAACGCCTCTTCCCACTTTTCGGGGGTGGCAAAAATGTCGCCGAGGTTCCATTTATATTTTTCGGGAATTTCGTTTCTGTTTGTGTAACTCATACTATCGCTCCTTCTTTGCCCGAGGTCGGACGGCATGTCGCGCCTACGCAGTGCCCGTATGCACATTGTTTTTGGACAAATATTGTAAAAAGTATATTACTTTTACGTAATTTCGTCAACCGATTAAACAACTACCGATTGAGACTACGGAAAAAGTTGATTTTGGGGATTGTATTTTGAATGTAGGGAAATGCCGAAAAAAAATACAGGTTGCAACGTGCTCGCTGAAGAGTGGAAGTTGTCGCCGAAGTACGGAAGTTGATGTAAGGGGTCCTGTCGAGGAATTGCCAATATGGGGCGACCGAGCGACGGAAAAAGTAAGCATTTGCGCGTGCTTGTTGTGCGCTTTTC
>ERZ1673738.723-NODE-723-length-56019-cov-17.952380_pt1 | contig 56019 bp, 50 predicted proteins | sample MGYA00580198_ERZ1673738 | MGnify/ENA primary metagenome ERZ1673738 (study PRJEB41218, sample SAMN15661784) | gut metagenome | host: Homo sapiens | place: Canada: London | collected 2015-08-20/2019-03-30 | study: EMG produced TPA metagenomics assembly of...
CCGCAGCTGCCGGAGCGGTGCTTAAGCCGCAAGGCGGGAATTGTGCGGTGTTGCCGAAAATAAGTGTTGGCAAGCGGGTAAAATTGTGATATACTAAACAGGTATCTGACATCATGAGGGCCATTAGCTCAGTTGGTCAGAGCTGGCGGCTCATAACCGCCTGACCCAATCATTTCTACTTTCAAATATGATGAAGTGCCGCGATTTTTGCTGAATTTCATCGCCAAGATTTTCGTTTTGGCGATAAGTTGGCGATTTAGCCATCAACAGCACTTCTTCATCATAATAAGGGCCGTTAGCTTAACGGTTAAAGCCACCGGCTCATAACCGGTTCAGTGGGGGTTCGAATCCCTCACGGCCCATAAAAAGAACGCAGCTATGTTATTTTTTAAGATAACACGGCTGCGATTCTTTATTTTTCGTACAATTCACGGCTCAACTGATTGCGTATCGACTCCCGGCGTTTTTTGTATTGCTGGGTGTAGATCATTAAAGTCGTGCTCGGCTGGGCGTGACCTGCTTCAGCGGCAACCGTTGCAACACCGATGTCAGGATTCGACATGAGCAGGCTGACAAAGGTATGGCGAAACATGTGTGGGTGAATATCCTTGAGACCGGCTTTCTTTGCTACACGCTTTACCAGCGCATTGTAACCATCCGGGTTGCGAGGCCAACCGAAATCGTCAATGATGACAAATTCTTCTCCGGCCAGTCGCATCAGTGATTCACGCTTGCTCTCTTTGTTTTTTACCATGTCTCGCTGCCAACTGGCCCCCATCAACCTCTTTTTTGTGTACCACCACTCTTTGTATTGCTGCATAAATTCCATGTACTCTGGGGCTACATCAATATAACGGTCGTTGCTTTCTTTTGTGGCTGTGTGTTGATAGCCGAAGTCCCTAAAAACTAAAAGGCTTTTGTTGACATGAACGGTACATTCTTTGAAATCGAAATCACTCCATGTCAGGCCGGCCAATTCAGCACGACGCACACCCGTATTCAGCAGGGATAATACAATGGCTTGCTCCGGCATAGAGCACTTATCAATTTCTGACATGAGTTTGCATACTTCATCCTCATGTATGCAGTCTACAAATCTGGGGCGTGCTCCTTTCGCCGGCATCTTGAATTCGGCTTGCACCGAGTGATAGCGCTCATTTGCAAAGTGCAGCACTTGATTGGCGAAGAGCACATATTCCCGAATTGTCTTTTTAGACAGGGGTCTCTCGTCGCGCTCAAAACGGAACGCATCGCGTACAGAAACACCGAGGATATTTGAAACCACTTCTGCCGTTTTTCGCGTGACTGCCGCGCCGCTGAAGCACTTCATGGCGGTATAAGCAGAAATGTCATAGCCAACTACCATTTTAGTAAAGGATTTGTTTTTCATTGTGGCATACTCCGGCAGGATAAAAGCATATTCACTGCGCAAACAGCCTTTTTCTTTAATTTCCTCAATAACTCTTGCGCAGTCCTCTCTTGTGATTTCGGACACGGACTTTTTGGCAAACCATGGCGCTACGCTTACGATTTTCTTCAGATAGCCAACTTTGTTGAGCGTTGTATTTGCCTTGTTTTTATCTGAGTCATAGTTGCCGCGCAGCAGCGCTGCAGGCTCCAGCTTGGCTTTTGCCGAAGCAATGTATTCCTCGGCTACTTCTTGGAATGGCTTATTGGCACCGCTGAGGCTGCGCTCGGCTTCTTCCTGTGCTTTTGCTTCAAATTCAAATGCTGCTGCCGTGGCTGCCGCTACGCGCTGCTTTGCGGTTTTCAGCGTCTTGGGGTCAAACTCAAAGCGGGAAAATTTGCGTATGGTCTGACCATTGAGTGTGATACTTGCTGTGATTTTGTAGTAGGCAGGTTTATTCTTTGGGGTACGCAGTTCGATAGATGCCATTTTCTATTCCTCCTTGGCTGATTTTTCTGACAAGCCAAACTATACAGCGTTTGCCATAAAAGCGGTAGGCTGTCGTCAGAACGCACGACACCCTTGACATTGCGGCCCTTTTGTGCTCTTACCCAGCGGCATTTCTGCCCGAATTGTTGTAGTAATCAACTAGTTTCCCCAAGTTGATGTACCACTTGATGCCGGACTGAAATGCCACGCCGGGAACCTCTTTGCAAAGCCGCCGCAGGTAATACGGCGGCAGCCCCAACATTCGGCTGGCTTGCTTAATGCTGACGATTTGCGGCAGCACAATGTGCTCCACTTCTGCGGCTACAATTTCCGTAGCCATAACAGAATTCATTTCCATAGATTTTCCTCCTTCATGTGTATCATATTTGATTCCACAAGCATAGCGGCCACTTGTGGAAAACAAGTGACCGCCATAATCTGAAATCAAATTGTACGTCCTATTCGACACTACTTCCCGGACATACGAGGGCGAACCACCGACCCGGCTGCTGGAAACAGCTCCCGCTTCCTGTACCACATTGTTGGCAGTACCGCCGACGCCTTGAGAGCATCGCCACGGTGCGTATCATGATTGCTGACCCTTCGCTTGAGGTATGTGTTCCACGCCACCTCTCCCGCCTCTGGGGGCGCTCCACCGCCGTTACGGCGGTATCCTCGCGTCAAAACCGGGACGCACCTGCCGAAACGCTCCTTGGGTTGCGGCAAGGTCAGTTGTATGTAGCCGGTGATTCGGATATTTTGCTTTCAAGGTCCTCAAGGGGAGAGGGTCTTTTTTGTCCCTCTATATATATCATCGCAATTAAAAGCCAAATCGTGCAAAAAAATCAAAAAAATTTTATAATTTTTACTATAAGCCCCCAAAAGCTATCAAATTTTGCTATAATAAAGCTAAATATAGTATGATGATAAAGTGTTTGCTCAAAAGGCACCGCTACCCGCCGGAAGGGATGGACGATGCCGTGCAAACAGTTATGACCCAGTGTGAACTGTGGACAGATAATAACGATATGGAATCAGCCTAAAAGAGGAAGTGGCCGCCGCACTGAATTGCGACAGCCACTTTTTTAGTTAAATTTTGAATGCGGATACAGCCCGCACAAATTCAAGAATCAAGGACTGATATAAATCTTCATCGAAGTGTCCTTGTATAATGCTGCACTTTTTCAGCAGAGGATCGTAGCGATTAAGCAATTTCTCCATTGCCTTTTCATTACCCTGCTGGGCCAGCAAAAGGGTGTTTTTGAACATTCCCATTTTATTTTTCCTCCATTGCTTTGCGAATTTTGTCACAGGCGCTGTCACGGCGGCGCCTGACCGTACTGGCATCAACTCTCAACTTAGCAGCCGTAGCCGTAACGGAAAGACGGTCAATGTACAAGGCTATCATAACCTCGCACTCTTTCAGTTCCAGTTTGGGCAAATATTTTCGAATAGCTTCCCACATTAGCTTGGATTCAATACTTTCCTCCAATGAATTACCTGAGCGCATGGATTGAGATTCAATATCCGAATCACAATCTTCAATCGAGCACTCATGTTCCTTAATCTTCATTAGTGCGCGGATATAATTTGCTCGCTGATTGTATACCACTCTTGTCAAATAGCTTGTAAGGCGCGCGGCTAATTCTGCATCCTCGCCGTAAATCCAATACTTATCGGCAATATTTTTCTTTGCCATTGTAAACCTCCTGAATTTTGAGTTTCATTGAATAGACCTCAAAACTCGGAGGGGCGCGGGCAGAAAACGGCAGTCCTCTGCCGCCAAAGCAAAAAAGAAGCAAAAAAATACGCCAGATGGTTATAAAAACCATCTGGCATACGAATAATACAAGAAAAACTACGCGGCGAAGGGACTTTTGAAAGGACGCAGTAGCGCTTGACGGGGTTTCTACCTTAATACGGCATGGCTCCGCTTACCGGAGCGTCAAGCACATCTGCCATGCAATACGCCTTTCAACTAAATATGTTCCACAAAAAGAAAAAGCCCGGCAAGCAAAAACTTGTCGGGCAGAAAGCGGATTTACTTTTCTTCCATCCAACCAAGGAATGTCTGCAATTTCTGTATGTCACCGTCATCGAGGTCTTGCAGTCGGTTAAAAATGTTGATACGGTCGGTTTCATCCCCGGCACCGGTAAAGAATTCCTGCGGGGTTACGCCGAGGTATTCACAGATGCGCAGAAATTCGTGCATTGAGGGCAATGCCTTGCCGATTGAAATACTGCGCATATAGCTGCCGCTTTTGCCAAGGTCAAGGCTCATTTTGTGTTCGGAAACGTGGAGGCGATGGCGCAGCTGCTAAGATGGGGTTACTTGCTGGGGGTCTTAGGCTGGGCTGCCGCGGGCTTTTTCTCCGGTCGGTGGGGCTGGTAAAAAAACGCAGCGCTTTGGGGCGGCCAACCATCGTATTCGCGGCGGATCATGCTTTGAATGGTTTTCCGTTCTGCTGCGTGCAAATGTTGCTTCATGGTTTCTTTCATGGGTGGATTCCTCCTGATTTATAAAGATTTATTGTATGCCAAAACCGGCTGTGGCCATCATAAGGGAAACTGCGACCGAAAGTTCCGCCAACGCAATGGAGCTGGCGAAAAGGTGGCCATGGACGCCCAACAGGGCAAGCGAAACAGCGTCCAGAAGCAATAGCCGCAAACGTGCGCGCTTTGCCATCGCCTTGCTTTCCGCACGGGAAAGGTGTATCTGCTTATTATCGGCAGGTGACGAAACCCATATCAGGGCAGAGGAGGCAATCATAATTGCCCAATAATTGTTGGGCTCCTCCGCAAAAATCGGTAAAGCGAACATCGTTGCAAAAATCATGGCGGCAGAGTATAATGCGCACTGCCATTCTGTTTTGGCATGGTAGCCGCCGGTGCGCTCACGGAGGAAAAGAAACGAAACGGTAAAGCAAAAGGCCGAACCGAAATCCGTAATCAGCCCACCAAGCAGTGTCAGAGCAATCAGGCCCACGGCGCGGGAAATGTGTCGGTACAGTGCGTATTGGCACACCTCGGCGTTGTCCTCTTTGATAAGACCGTGCGCCAGAAAGTATTGCGTCAGCTTTTTTGCAATCTGTTCCATCGGCATCTCCTTGTCATCTTTCGCCCTTATCCTACCGCAAACCAGGCTAAAGTGCCAAGAATCCTGCGCAAGTGACAGAAACTCATGCGTGAACGCAAGAATTGCAGGCCACATCGGGCCATTCAAAGCAGAATTGGAACGCACCGTCATGATAATCCATCGTGTAAAAGGCGTTGTTGCGGCGCAGCAGCTCTTTGGCACAGGGCAGACCAAAGCCGTGCAGATGCGGTTCCAACTTTGTTGTGGCAATACAGTCCTTTTCGATGTGGACCGGCAGGCTGGTGTTGATAATCGAGACATACAGCTTGGCATCGCCGTCCGCGTAGGCTTCGTCCCGCAAAACGCTGACCTCAATGCGGCGCTTTGCTTCCTCCAGCTTTAGGCAGGCTTCGATGGCGTTGTCCAGCAGGTTGCCCAGCACGACTGTGCAGTCAATCAGTTCGATTTGCAAGGGCGACAGGTCGTTGACTTCAAACTGAATATCGATATGCTGCTTCTGAGCGGCATAGCCCTTTTGGTTCAGCACGGCGTCGATGGCCGAGTTGTGGGTGTTGACCATCAGGGCACGCTCAGTCTGCTGCTCCTGCAAAGCGGCAAGATAGTCCTGTGCCTGTTGTGTCTCGCCTCCCTGCAGCATCCCGGAAAGGGCCGCGATGTGATGCCGAAAATCGTGCGTCATTTTGCGCTGTGTGGCGTAGGCGCTGCTCAAGGCATCAATGTTGGCACGCTGGGAGCGCAGCTGCTCGTTAAGCGTTTTTTGCTGCTCCTGCGCGAGGTTGTTTTTTTCTGTCAAATCTATTAAAATCAGAATCACGACATTAGTTGCCAGCAGAACTCCACTTGCAAAAAGCACAAATGTGGCAGTCATTTTGCCGCTCATAGATAAGTAATAGTAAATTGTTATACCAACCAGAGAAATAAGCGGGAATCCGATTGTCAAAGGAGCCCATTTGGTGTTGCCGGAACTTGCCACCACGGGCCTGCGAATCCTTTTGATTGCGGAAGAAAGCAAAAATTTAAGGCTGTATGTTATCGTCACCCCTGTGAAATAGAGCACCATATTCGACACATATTCGTCATAGTGGATGTGAAGCAAGGCCAATAGAGAATAAAGCACGCAAAATTCCAGCAAGGTGAAAATTGCATACGCCAAAAGAACCACCAGTAGGCGCATCCAGAACTTTCCTAAATAAAACAGTGATGCAAAAACAAAGTAAACCGTAATAAGTGCGGCAAATTTTAAAAGTGCTATCGGCGATTCTTCCGAAATATGCGAAACGAAAATCGTAGCGATATAAGACAATACTCCGCAGAGCAGCGCCCCCACTACAAAGCGTAAGCCTCTTGTTTTTCTTTCAAGAAACGCATCGCAAAAAACGGCCACGCACAGCACGTCCAAGCAGCTGAAAACGATCCCTAACCAATAACCCATTTTTTCGCGCTCCTCCACTGCGTATAGATTTTCCGCACGGCACTGGCTGTGTGCGAACTGACCGGCAGCTCGGTTCCGTCGCGCAGATACAGTCGCGTGCTTTGCAGATCGCGGATGTGCTCCATATTGACCAAAACGCTTTTGTGTGTGCGCACGAAGCCGTGGTTTTCCAGTAGGTCAGCCAAATCGGCCATGGTAGCGGTCGTGTACAACAAGGCCCGGTCGGCCCCCTGCAGGTGCAGGCATACCTTGCGGGCCGACATCTCGGCGTACAAGATCTGCTGCGGCTGCAGCTCGACATCCTCGCCATCGCAAAATATGCGAACCGTATCGCGGGTCTTGCGGTATGCGGTAAGGGCCTGCTGCACATAACGCTCCAGCTTTTGCGGCATCTCGGCTTTCAGCAGATAGCGAAACGCCTGCACCTCGTACCCCTGCAGGCTGTATTCGACGTAGTTCGTCACAAAAATCAGCAGCATATCGGGGCGCAGCTCATGCAGGCGACGGGCCAGATCAACGCCGTTCAGCGGGCCCATATCAATATCCAAAAAAGCCAGATCGTATTTTGCCAGCGGCAAAGCACGCAACTGCGCTGCATCTGTGGCGCAATTCACCGCGGAGCGCGGCATTTGCGGCTTTACGATGGCCTCTATCTTTTCCGCCAACTGACCGGCAAAGGCTGCGTCGTCATCGCAAACCAGTATGCGCATGGAAAGATTCTCCTTTTCGGCATTTTTGCCCGGCGTGTGCTTGCGGGCATCTGCTGCAAACATAATCTTTTGCCCCCCTTGTTGTCAAGTATCTTGCCTAAAATCGCAGAATTACTGTTGTTTTTCTGATTATATAACAGATATATCGGCGTGTCAAACGGTACACTATAAGGTAGTGGAAGGGGGCCGTTTGGTATGTTTGATATGGGCAAGCGCATCTGTAAATTGCGTAGGGACGCACACCTGTCGCAAAAGCAGTTGGGCGAGAAAATTGGCAAATCAGCCTCGACCATCGGTTCGTATGAAAACGATACTGCCGTGCCGACGCTGGAAAACGCGGCAGCACTGGCGGAAGCGCTTCATGTTTCGTTGGATTATCTGCTGTACGGTGAAAAGAGCCGCACCCTTCCGCTGCAAAAGATGAGCGAGAACCGCGTGCAGCTGTTGACCGATCTGGCGCAGGAGTTTGCAGCACCTACTAGCCACGGTGCAGCTTTCAGTGACCGAAAGCTGGATATTCTGCGGCGGCTGTATCAGGAATTTTATCGTTAAAAGCATTGGCTGCTCGGCGTGTCTGCCTCCGGTGGGGGCAGACACGCTTTTGCGTTCACGCACGATTTTCTGTCACTTGCGCAGGTTTTGTAGATTTCGGTGAAACGCTGTGGTATTTTGGGGGCACAGCAAAGGTTCCCAGCATCGGCGCGCAGATGCTGAATATATCCGCCCCGAAACAAACCCGATACAAGTTGCTTTTAAAATGGAGGAACTCTTATGACTACGTCAAGAAAATCTTTTCTTTCTTTTGCTGTGGCCTGCATTGTAGCGCTTATGGCGGCTACGGCAGCCTTTGCATCCAATTCTGCCGACACTGACTTCACCTTCAAATTTAGCGGTGGCTTGCCCCAAAGGACGGAATGGCGCTCAAAGACCGATGATACCAACGTCTATATGTCGGTAAAAGGCGTACAACACGCCTTTACCGCTCATGTGGTTGGAGCAGATAATAATTATTCCACCACTGCCCACGATTGCTCTCATGGATATACATATTCTATCTCTAATGTAGGCGTATATCGGATGCGCAACTGGGTGCACGATGGCTCGCCGAGTTATCCATATGCGGCCATCTATGCAGCGCCCAATTATGGATATGAATTTAGCGCGTGGGGCCAATGGAGTCCGGATTCCGTATGATGAGATAGTAGTATTATAAATTCCTTGTTTTATCTCTGAGTGTCCCAGTTCGTGTATTGGCTTTGCGATATCGAATCACTTTTTGCACTTTCAACGATTCACTGCAATAAGCCAATACACGAACTGGCTATTAGAGAAAACAAATCGCACTGAACTCTTGCGCCAAGAGGTCAACGGCTTTGGCTGCGGCGTGCTACAGCTATATTTAGTCTGTTATTATATAAATGTTGCACTACCCTGACCCAATTCACACCAGAACGGAGGAACCAATATGAGAGTTTCAAAGAAAGCGCTTCGTCCCTTTGCCGTGATTCTTGTTTCGCTGTCAATGTCTGCACTGCTCACCGGGTGCCAGACCTCCTCAGACAGCGCATCGCAGGCAGTCGGGGGTTCGGATGCAGAAAGCACTATCCAGCAACAGACCACCGACGCCTCCAATTCGGAGACGAATGAACAAAACGGTTCCAATGAAACGGTTGCGTCCTTGCCGCAGGTTTTTGTGACCGACGTAGAGGGCAACCGCCGAAACCTTTCCGATTTCCCCTGGGCGCAGAAATATCCGACTCTGCTGGACGGCATCGCAAGCGACACCCTGACAGACTATGCATTTTACACGATAGCCTCCGAAAATCTGAAAGCAAGGGGCGAAAGCCTGACGTGCGATTACTTCGGTGACCAACAGGTAACTATCTCTGTGGCGGGCGCTGAAAAGGGGGAGGCTGCGGCTCAGATTCCGCAGGATAAGTTACAGGAGGGGATAGACACCTTCGGTGAGAAGAACGAAAACTATGAATATCTGACTGTTACGGTGAATCTGACAAATTCCGGCAGCGCAGAGGCCGAGGTTTATCTGAACAACCTGTCCATTCAATGCTGTGTTGACGGTTCCATCGCAACAGAAACGACTTGCAGCGAGGCTGTCACATCTGACTTGCCCGCGGTTGCTTTCGGTGAAAAGAACCAGTTCCAGCTCATGTTGGCCCCAGGGGAGACACGCACTTGCACGGTCCTTTACTATGTGAGAGCGGAAATCGAGTTGAGTGACTTATATCTGAGGGCAAACCTCGGCGGTAATGCGATGACCGAAGTCAAGACCGCCGACAATGTGATGAACGAAGAGTGGCTGGCGTTAGCCTAATGCTCCTGCCATGCACACAGAAACGGATATGTGACCATGAAAAGCATTCTATGTTTTGAGCTGAAGCGCTGTTTTGGAAGCAAGCGGCTGTATCTCTCTCTGCTGACAGGCATCGTCATTTCCCTTCTCCATATCATATTCGGGGTTCTTCCCTTGACCCAGTGGCTGTCGAGTTGGCAAGGAGATTTTTTTCTTACTCCTCACTCTGCATACGGGCATTGGATCGGGATGGACTCCTCCACTGTCTGGCCTACCCTTTTGTATATGCTTCTTCCGTTCCTTTGTGCCTTTCCGTTTTCGGATACTGTATCATGGGACTTTAACACGGGCTATGTGATGCAGATTTTTGTGCGCCGAAAAAAATCCACCTATCTGTTTGCCAAGGCTCTGACGATTTTTATTGCCTCCGCCTTTTTGACAGCGACAATCTTGTTCTTCGACTTTGCAGGCACCGCCTTATATTTGCCGCTTGTCCGGCCGGAAGCGCTTACCAACCTTTACGGAATCAGCAATCGCAGCCTGATGGCGCATCTGTTTTATCATAAGCCGCTGCAGTACACCGTCATCTATATTATAATGGATGCTTTATTGGTTGGCGCATGGGAAATCATTGCCCTGGCAGTATCGGTAGCTACAAGAAATCCTCTGCAGCCTGCGCTGTTTCCTTTCTTGCTCTACCTGCTCCTGTATTTTATCTGCAACTGGCTTCAGATGGATTCGGTCACGTTGTTTGCAATTCTGTTGCCCTTCCAGCCTGCGGTCAATGTGAAATGGGTTACGATTGCAATTTACTTCTTAGCTGTCCCCATCGGCAGCATGACTATGTATTTCTTGAAGCGGAATAAGAGTGATGTGCTTTGACAATTTATCGGCAATTTCGGGTAACTTATAGAAAGCGATTGCTGGTTTATTCGCTTTTGTGCGTTGCGCTTGCAACCGGCAATGCACTTTTCTGGCTGCATAAATGGCATGAACAGGGTGTGGAGCTGTGCTTTGCCGACACTATGATGACAGGCGTTCAACCGAGCTTCCTTTTAATGCTGCTGATTCCCCCGACGCTTGGCCTTGTACACCAACTGAAGTTCATTTTAGAGCAGCCCTTTGTCATTTGTGCGTTAGATAATAGAGCACGGCTTGCCCGCAATCTCCTTGCTGCGCTCCTTTTTATTGCGTTCAGAGCGGTGATGGCGGTTTCAATCCCGTCCATTGCATTGGGTGCTCTGCTGTTTCGAGGTGGTAAACCTTGTACATGGGAAAGCGGAGCAAGCTACTATGCCTATATGACGGGCCAAACGTTAATAACCCCTGTCAAAACAGGCTCCTTGATTGTCTGGCAGGCTATGACGATCTGGCTCACAGTCTTGCTGGTATCGATTCTTTTCCTGTCAATCAATCTTTCCTGCGAATCGCACCAACTCGGAAGCATACTCTCATGGGGCGTCTGCCTTTTGGCTTTGTGGATGTGTTCGTTTCCTGTTACACCGAAACTGTATAGGCTGCAAAAGAGCGTTTCTTTCTCCGTGAATCGAATTGCCGAAAATACAGTTTGGCGCCATTTTCTCTCAGGCATCTGTATTCTGTTTCTTGAATCTCTGTTTCTGCACTTTGCCGTTACCAGAAAGGACTTTTTAAGGTGAAGAACAGTTTTATTCGATTGCTCCTGCGGGATATCAAGAACTATATCCGAACGAATCGTTTCTTCCTGATCGCGGAAGCAGCGCTGTTTTTGATTGGCTGCATGATTGCGGATATGCAAAAGCCCGATAGCTACGGCAAATATACTACCATTCAATATTATATGCAGATATTTCGGGGCTGCTATCCGTTTACGGATGCCAGAACAGAAGTGTTTCAGGTTCCACTTACATGGTTTACACTCATGTACTTTTGTATTTACACTGCTCTCTTATATCCGATTCGGGACGCCAGCGGGGCAGGCATTCATGTTCTGCTGCGGGCAAAGAGCAGAGCCTTGTGGTGGTTCAGCAAATGTCTTGCGCTAACCGTGTGGAATCTGCTTTACTTTGCAGTCGGCTTTTGCTCTGTATGCGTATTCTGCTTTTTTACAAATGGTTTGTCTTGCTTTACCATTTTGCCGTATGATGTATTGCCTTGCGATGCTTTGACCTGCCTTTTGCCTTTCGGTTTTGCGTTGGCAATCTCGCTTCTTGCCTTTTGCCTTTGCATCTTTTGCTCTTTTGTCTGGGGACAGGTGTTTGCCATAAGTTGCCTTGTGGCCGTCTCATTCACTGAGTTTCCATCTCCTTTTCTCTGCTATGCCATGCTGATTCGCTGTAGAGCCATGTCTCCCGCTGGATTCGACGAAAGGGCAGGCTTGCTTTTCTACCTTATATTTGCCGGAATCGTATGCTTCATCGGTATGTTCCTGTTTTTACAACTTGACTTGTTTCCCGGACTTCAAAGGAGGCCGCAATGAAAGTTGAAATCAACCATCTTACCAAGGTGATTCAGGGCAATGTTGTTCTGGATGATATCAATGCCTGTTTTTCCTGTGCTTCCGGCGAAAACGGGGGACGGATTTACGGGATTCAAGGAATCAATGGAAGTGGCAAAACCATGCTTATGCGCGTGATCTGTGGCCTTGTGCTTCCCACAATGGGCACCGTGTCAATCGATGGAGAAATCATTGGTAAGGGTATCTCATTCCCGCGAAGCATTGGCCTTTTGCTGGAGAACCCAATCTTTATCGATGAATTCACTGGCGCAAAAAATCTTTCTCTTCTCTGTGATATCAAACGACTTGTTTCGCAAGCGCAGATTGGCGATACGTTGCGTCGTGTCGGACTGAACCCATCCGACAAAAGGCCCTTCCGCAAATATTCTCTCGGCATGAAGCAGCGCCTTGGAATCGCAGCCGCTATCGTTGAATCACCTGATCTGATTCTGTTGGACGAGCCATTCAATGCGTTGGATGAGTCGGGAATAAAAGAAATACGTGACCTTTTGCGTGAACTGCGCCAAAAGGGAAAGCTGATTGTGCTGACCTGCCATGATCGCCAGCAAATGGAATCGCTTGCGGATGAAATCATAGCGATGCGTGAGGGCCGGATTGTGAATGTGGACAAGAATTGCCACGAGGAGGTTTGAAGTGAAAAACAAACGACTTCATCATCGTGCGATTCTGCTTTTGCTCCTTTTGCTGGTTCTCTCTTTCGCAATCGGCCTGAGAATCACACGCTTAAATGGTTCTTATTTGGCAACCGAGGATTGTTATGGGTATCCGCAAAAGCCTATCGAGTGGAATGGTCTGAAAATAGAATTGATCGGTGCTGAAATTGTTGACGGGGAAGCATTTTTACAGGAATATAACATCGATCGGGAATCAATTTTTTCGGATTCCCTGTCAGAAAAGTACGCACTGTTTCATATATCTGTGACGAAGGTGTCGGATTCCCCATTGTTGACATACTATCGTTTTGATTATTGCGGAGCGGAAAAAGATGGCTGGCGAAATTTGGTTTCCCCGGAAATTTTCGAATCGCTGAACCCTCTGGCAAAAAAGCCGTCGCAGCTATCCGTAGGTGAAACCGAAGAACTCGCAATGGCGATTGGACTCCATAAGGATGCTTTTCGCAATACGGAATGGAGTAACCTTTCCACTTCCGATATAAGCCTCGTCATGTCTGTTTATCCACAAAAAGTGATTCTGCAATCTTCATGAGAGTGAAAATACACAGGAAAAGCAGCTTTGCCCCCAGTTCTGAAGCGCTGTATGGGGTATCGTACAGGCCTAAACTTAGGGGGCAATGGGTGCCGGTGCTCCGGCTACTCGCCGCTGCGGCGCTTGCGTGGGTGCTGATCAACGCCTTGGTCGAAGCCTACGGAGTGGGCGGGTGCAAATCTTGATGCGTTGAATCTTTGCAGAGGTCTGCAAATTAGAACTGCCGCTGCCTGGCTTCAAATCGAGTGTTAGCCGTCGCCGCGTTTGTTGATGTATGCCATAGTTAAGCCTCCTCAATGCGGGCAAGCCATGCGTCAAAGCTGGCCTTGCTGACTCGGATCGAAGTACCTATATGCAGCACACGGAAATCCGTTGTTGTGTTGCACAGTGTATAAGCTGCCCGCAGGCTGATGGACAGCATTTGGGCAATATCCTCGACCCGATAGACAAGCGCGCTTTGTTGCGTTGACTTGCCAATTTGTGTCGGTCCTATGGCATTGGTTTGAGAACCTGTCTCTATTGCTATCCCAGCCAGAACCGTTAGTATATTTGAATGGAACGACCCAGTGCTGGTTCAAGCTAACGGGTAAGCAGTGACAAATCGGAGGAATACCCTGGTCGATATAGCGCTTAATATGGGTATCTTATTAAATAAACCCAAAATCATGTTGCAGACTACTGTGCGAACACTAACTCCAAGGGGTTCATTCTCACGCCGTTTTGCATCACCTCAAAATGCAGGTGGTTGCCGGTGCTGTCGCCGGTGCTGCCTACATAACCTATAATCTGCCCTGCCGTTACCGCTTCACCTGCGGTAACGGCAGTTTGCGTCATATGGGCGTACCGCGTGGAAAGTCCAGCGCCGTTATCCAGCAGCACCTGATTGCCGTAGCTGTCGTTCCAGCCGCTGACCAGCACCGTGCCGCTGTGGGCAGCCAAGATGGGTGTTCCCTCCGGTGCGGGAATATCTGTGCCGCGATGCCCGGCATTGCCGAAGGCGTCCACTTCCCCGAAGTGGCAGGATATATAAGTGTGCCCCGGCAGCGGCCAGCACAACTCGCCATCGGCAACAGCAATCCCGCCGCACAGAGCAAGCAGGCTGGGGCGCATTTCCTCGGATAGCAGCTGGTGCAAAATGTCTTTTTGGTCTTGGGTGAAATTGTACAACTCGGCCAGTTCATCCACAGTTTTGCTGCTGACGGTGATGTGCAAAATATAGTCGGTCTGCTGCTCCGGGTCGGGGTCGTCCTCGGTGGGTTCGGGAGTGGTGTCTACTTCTTCGACCTCGTAGGTGATCTCGTGCATAGCCCAAAAGGTGTCTTGGATGCGCTGCATTTGGGCGGCATTGATAACGACAACGTCGCTATCAGAGTTGAGGTTGGTATGTACTGCAAAGATGGCCAGCACCTCCGGCCAGTAGCTTGCCCATGTATGACCGTCCTCGTAGTCGTATGTGATGGTGGTTTCGCTGCACTCCGGGTGGGCGGATACGATGTCATTGACGGCCGCGCCGAAGTCGGCGTTGGTGTCGGCTACGATTTCGGCAATAGGGATGCTGTTCGGGTCGCCGGATTCATCGGCAAACAAGATGCCCATCGGGGAGCCGATCACCGCCGCAGCCGCGCCTATGACCATCGCCAGCAACAGCACCACGCCGCCCGCACCAAGCAGCGCCAACAGCGATTGCGCGGCGTGCCGCACAGTTTGGGAGAGCAGGGCTTTGATTTTGGCTGCGATATAATGAACGCCACGGCTGATTGCTTCAACCGTGGCTTGTTTACTGCTGATTGTGGGCAGCTTGGGTGCGTGGGTAACGATGGGAGCGGTATTGCCCGCCGCTGTGGTTGCCGTCTGCTTTTGCAGATAGCGGCGCACAGCCTCGCGGGTCAGGTGCTGCCGCTTTAAGTGCTGCTGCATTTGGGCTTGGTAAGGCGGCGGTGCCGGTGTGGCCGATGACGGCACCGGGGCTTGCGGCGCTGGTGTTTTGGCTGCGATGGCCTTTTGCCGGAAGCGCTTCTTTTTGAACATTTCCCTGCGCTCGGTCTGCGTGGGAACAGTGACTTTCTCTTTTTCAGTCGGTTTTGATGCAGATTGGGTGCTGCCCTGCAAGGTGAGATTTTTCCGCTTCTCCTGCATTGCACGAAACTTGCGGTAGCTGATGCGGGTGGTGCTTTTGGCGGTGTTGCCTGTACGGGCAGCCACATCGGAAATGCCCTGCTGCACCTCGGTTTGTGCGTATTCTTCGGGTAATTCCTGCCGCTGCTCGGCGGCGCGTTCGCCCTGCGCCTTGGCCCGCATAAGTGTTTTGCGCACAAGCTGCTTGCGCTTTGCTTTAATTCCGGACATCGTCGATTACCACGTTATCAAGTTGGCGCGTGTATTCCGGGTAGCGCAGTTTTACGGCTTCGTACATATATGGCGCAAAGGAGCAGTCGAATAGGTCATACGGTGTACAGGATTTGTCATCGTATCCATTCCAAAGATTATAGGCAAACCGTGTCAGCTTGGTTGTGCCGCTGGTCTGCCATCCTGCGGCCAGCGATTCCGGCTTGATTTCGTCTTTTGCAAAGTCAAAACAAACGTTAATGTTGTTGCGAAGCGCGGGAACAGCGGTCAGGGTGTAAATCAGTGCGCGATGGTAGTTGTCCATCACCTTACAGCGGTTGAGGTGGGTTAAGTATGCCCTACGGTGGGCAGGGGTCATAAACTTAGGTTCGGTCATGGTGGTGTCCTCCTGCTTTCTTTATATATGAGGTTATATTTTTGAGATTCTAAGGCGGGCGACACCCCGCCTTTTGTTTGTGTAAAATCATGCTCTTAGCGATCTCCGTGGTCGATGGGTTTGATTTTCAGCTTATTGCCATCGCGCTGGAATTGCTCGTACTGTTCAGGAGTGCATTTCATCGGCAACAGGCCGTGCGGCGTGGGGAGAAAGACAACAGGGTTATGATACAGCCTTTCATATAAGAAAACCTGTCTATCAGTCAAACTGATAAAGTCTTCTCCGCCATTGCCGCAGACCACAAAAGAACCTGCAAGAAAATCTGTATGTCCGTAAAGCCGGTTAGGCGGCAAACCGTCAATCTTCCCGGAGTCGTTGCAGATAACGCAAACGCTATCTCTCCACGGACGGCAACATTCAATATCACCGCCGACAAGCTCCTGCAATGCCCTTAATGTGTTGGGAATCGTGCGTTCCTCCGGGTATTTACCGGGCTGCACATACAGCACGCGGATTTCATTTTCACTCATAGGATTCACTCCATTTCACCGGGTTTGGTCGTGAGTAATTTGTATGTTTTGGTGTCTTTCGGTTGAGGGTTATTGAATGGGATAAGGCTGTTGCCCATTTTGATAATGCCCTCGCCGGGCTGAGCCAGAAGCAAGTATTTTCGCTGCGGCTCGGACAGGCCGTACAACTCCACCACGCTGTCAATGTCCTTGGTTTGGCGCAGCATGACTACAAATTCGGAGTTTGCCAGCATGGCATAGGCGGTGTCATTGGTAAGGCAGTCCTGCACATTTTGCGTGATGCCGGTGGCGTAGGCGTTGTACTTTCTGAATCGCTTCCAACTTGTGTACAGGAAATTGGCGCTCAAAGAATCGCGCAGCAGCAGATAGATTTCATCAAAGTATACCCATGTGGCGGCCTTGGGGTCGTTGCGTTCGTTGCTCATAACGGCGGTGTTGATGTACTCCAACATGGACAGCATAGCAACTGGCTTTAGCTGTTCCCCCAAGCTCTGGATGTTGAAGCAGATCAGGCGGTTGCTCATGTCCACGTTGGTGGGCTGGGCGAACGCTTGCATACTGCCGGTGGCGAAAATTCGCAATGCAAGCGCGATTTCCTTTGACCGTTTATCGCGCTGATTGTTCAGTGCCATCCACAAGTCCTTGATAGTCGGGCATGGCGCGGTATAGTGGGATTCCATCAAGGGTTTGTAGATGTTTTCAAGGGCATCATCAATCAGACTTTTATCACCGGCCAGAATATGCTCCTTGCCCATTATTTGCTCACACAGGCTCAATACAAATTCTGCCTTAGCAACATGGGGAGGTATTTTCGTTGCCTTATCGTATTTGAAGTCCAGCGGATTAAAGTGCGTAGCGCTGTCCACCGAGATATTCACAACCTCGCCGCCCAATTCCTGCACGAGGGGCGCGTACTCATTTTCGGGATCTACGACATAGAAGCGTGCTTTTGTGAAGCGCAGATACAGCATCAAAATTTCCAGCTTAACAAACATGGATTTACCGCCGCCGGAGGTAGCGACAACCATTGCATTGCCGTTGACAAGGCTAGTGCGCAGCCCGATGATGAGATTGCCTGTCACGGCGTTTCTGCCGTAACAAATGCCACCCGGTGTGAGAATTTCTTGCGTATTGAACGGTACAAGTGCTGTCAGCGATTTCGTCAGCATCGTGCGCACACTCTCTATGCGGCGCAAGCCGTAAGGCATGGCCGTGTCAAAGGCGCGTTCCTGCTGAAAGTACAACTCGGTGAATCGGCAGTTATAGTTTGCCGCCGTGGTTTTCAGTGCATCGGTTTCCAGCGCGAGATCTTCCAGTGTGTCAGCAAAGTAAGTGACGGTGAGCAGGCTCAAAAACATTTGCTGGTCATTTTCCGTCATTTCTTTACGGATGCTGGCAATGATGCGGTCCTGTTCCTGCGTCCGCTGCGGTACGGAGGAAGTGAAGTCCAGATTTTCCACGGATTTCTTATTGAAACGGACTTTCTCGGCATCGGTTTTCATCTGCGCATTGTCAATTTCTTTGAAAGCATCCTCGGTTTCCACCGGTTCAATGTCAATGGATAGAACAATATATGGCACTTGCTGGAGCAGTGCGGAGATAAACTTATCATCAAGCTGCTGCGGGTACTCACTGATCGTCATGCACTTGGCATAAAAATCCTCGATTTCAATATGCTTTTTGCAAAAGCGGATGCAGTCCGGGGCGATAGAATCGCGGAAGTCCTGCCCCAGTTTGGCGCAATTATCAAAGTCGAAGTTAAAACGCCCCTCCTCGGAAATGCGGAAAAACTTGTGCAGTACCTCCAGCCGTGCGCGGTTGTCCAGCGGCGTGACGGCACATTCCAAGGCGGAAAATGCAGACAGCAAATGCCCCTGCACCTGTACAAAGCGTTCGCGGGCCTCTTTTACGCCGGGTTTGTTCGTGGACACGATGATGTATTTATGCTGCACCACATTTCCATTTTCGCGGGCGTTGGCCTTGATTTGGCGGTTACGCTCGGCGCGGAGGGCATCAAAGCCGTCGTTCTCGCGGTGGTACAGCACATCACGGGCAAAGGCTTTTTCATCCATGCGCTGGCTGACGATGCAGACTTGCATCCAGCAGTCAGCGGGGATGCCCGCGTAGACCGTGCCAAGCTGCGTTAAAATATTCTGCTTGGCCGCGTCACTCTGCATGGCGTAGTTGATGTCGCTGATTTGCCACATCATGCTGAACACATTTCCCGATTGCCAAACACCGTCTGCATAGATTCTGTCGATGGGGATGCTCTGCTGCACGGAACGGGGCATTTTATAGCTGCCGCGTGTTTTTCGCGTAGATGCGTACTCACTCAATCTCAATGCTTATCACCTTTTTTCTTTTTGCAATATTTGTTTTCGGTTTTCCACAACCGCCAGTCGTTACGGATAATTGTGCTGTCTATTACAACAAGCAGGAATTTTTCAAAGGTCAGACAGTCATAAGTGAAAAATCCTGCTGCTGCAATCGGCGCAGCGGCCACAATGCAGACCCAGCCCGCCGTTTCATGACCCAACAGCGGGGTCAGCCCCAAATAGACCGCAACTGCCACGGCAATGGCCGCGCCGGAGCAAATCATCTGCCGCAGATTCAGCCCCAAAAAGATTTCCTCTTGGTAATGGCGGATTTCTTTATTTATCGGAATTTGCATATTACAACCCCATCATTTCATGGATAATTCGGTCAGAACCTTTTATCAGCCCCACAAGTACGAGCATATTGAACACGGTTTCGGCAAGGTAGCTCCACACAATAGTGGTCGCCTCGCCGCTGGCTACTGTTGGCGTACTGACAAACGCCGAGTAAATCACGCAGGCCAGCACAATGACCGCACCCTCTAAGCACACGCCGACATAACTTTTCAAAAACGATATGCCCACGGATTGTGTGCTTTCCCCGGCAAAAGCCGCCAGCGGCAGCGGAGCCAGCGCTGTGTACATATACAAACGGAAGAAGCGGCCATACACGGTAAGGATCATTACAAAGGAAAGCACCGTAATGAACAAGCTGCCGAGAATCGTTACGAGCCATAGCGGTATGCTGGCGAGAAATCCCACATTTTCGATAGCGGTCTGCATTTCTGCGGGCAGCGACACCATAGCTTCCGAGATACCGCCCATGCTGTCGGCCATATCTGTGACGATGCCGTTACAGATGGAAAACACATTCAGCATAATGTCCATGCCATATCCCACAAGTGCTTTTGCCGCCACAAAGCGGAGAAAGTAATGGATTGCAGCTTCGGGGCGTTTTAACTCGTGAAAATTCATTGTGTTCTTGCATAGCGATATAGCAAAGAACAGCACGACCAGTGCATAGCCAATGCCAACCATACCATTGTGCAAGGTCTGCATCACGCTCCACACTGCGCCGCCCTTAAAAGTTTGGGGGCCGGTTGTCACCAGCCCCCATAACTCGCCCAGTTTTCCATTCCATGTGGAAAATGCATTGTTCAGATTCTCAACGATCCAGTTTTGATTCAAGTTTTCACCCACTTTCAGATAAAAGAAAACAGCCGACAGAAATTCTGCCGACTGCATAGCTTAATTAAAAAAATTGTTTGTTATTAGGGTGTCCATTGTAGAAGCAACTGCATCACACACTTCATCAAAGCTGATGGTGGAAGCGTAGTCGAAATCTTTTCGGTAATTATCCCATTGCCTACGCATAATCTCGCTGTTTCGCACCGCTTCCACAATTGCTCTATAATCTTGCAAAATCGAATCAGAGCCTCGCTTACTGGCTGTAGCCATCAGTGCCGCCCCTAAAGCGGGAAAGTCTATATTTTCTGCTTGCAGTTTGGTAAGGATATAGACATCATAATAATCTCTTGGCCGGGTATTCTGGTCACTGCGAGATATTACAGTCTCCAGCTTTTCCGCCAGAATGGTGGCCAAATTGTATGCCATAACTTGAATATGACGATCTTCCAGCATCAACTTGTAGTCATATTGAATTTCGCGTGGTGTGATTTTATCGCCAGTAGTAATGTCCAGCTTTAAGGGAACTGCCATAGGCGGAAAATCGGCTGTCAAAGCTACGCGGTATCCAGTATATTCATCACCCTCCCGGATTTCACCAATGCTTTTGAATGTAAATGTGATGTCATCGTCAACAGGAACGGTGAGAATCTTCTCTATCATTTTTTGGACGGTATCCTGCGTAACTGGATAACCCTTTATGGTAGCATCCATATCCATTGTCGCTCTGGAGTTCAGCCCCACCATAGAGGAAATTAAAAAGCCACCTTTGATAATGTAATTATCCCGATACGGGGATAATGATACCCGTTCCAAGAATCGTTCCAGCATATAATTTTGCAGAACAAGCTGTGCGGAAATCTGGTTTTCTTTCGCCAGTTTTTTCATAATCGCTTTCAGCTGCATAGCGTTTTTCATAATAGTACCTCCAAATAAGGACGCAGCCGCTTTTCTACGCGTAGTTGATGAGCATATTCCGAAAGCAAAGGAATGTTCTTGTCTTTACGGCCAGCGTACCGTTTGAATGCATCTGTAATGATCTGAATATCCGTGTGGCTGATGGGCTTTAGAATTTCACATAGGGTTTTTTCTGCATTGTAGGCCCAGACTGTATTTCCGGCAGGGGTGTCAACCAGCGCGATTCCAAGACTGTAATAAGGCTCTTTCTTGCAAGAGCATAAAATCCCCGCTGCTTTTGGACTGGATGTATTATATCCATAGGGAAATGCCATGTGAAACTTGTGTGGTGTCCTGTCAGTCAAATCGTGCAGAAACAGTGCGGTATCCAATGCAAATACACCACGCTTATATCGTTCTTGAATGGATACAAATTCATCCTCCCAAACTTCCGGCAGGGTATATACCCCACGGGAGACCTGATCTAATCGGCCTGTATCGGCCAAATATTTCAAACTTCCGCGTGATATTCCGGCAGAAGAAATCATAGCAGCAGTTACGATGCCATTATTTTGGGAAGCCAACTCTATAATCTTCGTTGTAGAATCCATAGCACACACCTTCTCTTGAATTGACTTTTATGCTAAACATTATACGCTTATTTAGCATAAAAGTCAACGAGACGGCATCGCTTACAGAATCATATCCAAAATGTCCTTTGCAAAGTAAATGACCACGCCGCCGAAGAACGTCATAAAGCCTTGTGCCCGCTGGCTGGCATCGTGGCCTTTGAGGGCAAGGCCGATTTGCACGATGCCGAACCCCAGCAGGATCGCACCAATGGCTTTGATAGCGCTGAACACAAAGTCGCTCAGATTGTTGATGGTCGCCAGCGGGTCATCTGCAAACGCAGGCATGGCCATAACAAAAGCAGCGGCAACCACCGTCGCCGCCACAAGATAAAGGCGCTTGATTTTGCGGTCAGTCACCTTGGTCGTATTGAGAGAAGTTTTCTTCATTTTCATAATAATTTTCCTCCGGGTGTTTTTCTAAGTAGTCGAGCTGTTCGTACATTTCTTCGGTGATTTCGGGTGCTGTCGCTGCGGCAACAGCGTCCATTGTGATAGTGACGGCGTCACCCATATAGTCGGGCGGCATTACATAAGGCTCACCTCCTGCATCGGGTGTATATTTTACATTCGGGTGGTGGAGCAGATTATACTTTTTGTCGATGACAGGGTTCTCGCTTCGCATCAGCAGCAGGCACTCATCGTCACGCATACGGCGAATTTCATCTGGCATACACAGTTCACGACCAGCGGTTTGCAGGCTGTCGCTGCTGCTGCCCCGGCTGCCTTTGCCAATGCTTTGGCTTTTGGTGCGTTCGGTTTCCTTGCCGAGAATTTTGGAAAGATATTCGTAGGTACCGTACTCGTTGCCGCCGAGGTAAAGCAGGGTGTCACAGTTTCCGATTATGCCTTCCCAATCGTCTTTGAACAGGCTTTTTAGCTGGGCGATGTTCTGCAAAATAATGTCGCAGCTGATATTTCTACTTCTGCAAACAGCAAGAATATTCTTGAAATTCTTCGGTAGTGCAACATTTGCAAACTCGTCCATCATCAGCCGCACATGAACCGGCAGCGCACCGTTGTATTCCGGCGTGGAATCTGCCAAACGAAAAAGCTGGTCGAAAAGCTGCGTGTAGAGCATCGTCGCAATGAAATTAAAAGTTGTGTCATTGTCGGGCAAAACAATAAATAATGCCCGCTGCTCCAGCCCCATACGCGGCAGGAACATTTCATCGCGCGAAGTCATTTCTGCAAACTTGCGGGAGTTGAACATGTACAAGTTTGCCGCTGCCGAAATCAAAATGGATTGCAGCGTCTTTTTCGCACCCAACATAAAAGACTTGAATTGCAGGACAGCGGGGTGCTGCGGGTCGCGGCGCTCCAGTTCTCCAAACAGCATCATCAAGGGGTTCTCGACCATTTCATTTTCGCTGACTTGGCAATTCAGAATCATATACATCAATGTGGAAAAATTCTGCTCACTGGCAGGGGCTTCGTACATGAGATAGAGAATCAGTGCGGAGATCAGCAGCACAGAAGAATCATCCCAAAACTTATCACCGCTGCTGGGGGCATCCTTGGGTTTGGTGTTGTTGACAATGGCGAACGCCAGCTTGATGGCGTCCTCATCGGTTTCGAGATAGGCCATCGGATTGTAATGGCCTTGAAAATGCACAAGGTCAAGCACTGTCACGCTGATACCTTTCGTTTCCATGATTCTGCCGAGGGTGCGTGTCAACTCCCCTTTGGGGTCCAGAAAAAGATAAGAGCCAATCAGTTGCAGCGCGTTGGGCTTCACATAAAAGCGTGTCTTGCCGCTGCCAGATCCGCCGATTACGATAATGTTGAGATTATGTTTATGCGCGTGGCTGTCGGTGCTGAAGCGTACATTCTCGGTCAAGATGTAATTTTCTTTGGAGTCTTTGGTGTTGCGGTACTTGATGTTTAGTCTGTGGGCGCTGCCCCACTTGGCCGTACCATGTTCCGCGCCGGGGTGGCGGTCTGCTTGGTCGAGCATATAGCAGTAGACGGCCAACGGATAAAGCACCAGCACCGCCAGCAGAAATTTTGGAGTGCTGGCGCACCAGCGCAGCATGGATGGGGTGTGCAGAATTTCGGACAACACTGCGGTGATTTCTGCCAACCCCTGTGTCTGTTCAGTTGCCTGTGCCAGTGCTGCGGCAGCAAACAGCAGCGGTATCAGCAACAGTCCATACAGAATGATTTCTGTGCGGCGGTCCTTATTCGGGCACATGATGTTTAGCGGGCCTCATCCCGCTGCGGTGCGCTCTGACCGCGCTGCAAACCGAGTGCCTTTTCCACAGTGTCTCCAATAGTCACAGACAGTTCCCGAATTTCTTCCAGTGTTTTGCGTTCCTCGTCGGGTAGAATGTGGGTGTCCATCCCGTCCAGCGTAGCGACAGCGGTATCGGGCATCGGCAGGGAAAACCGCCCGCAAAACTCCACCGAAACGGCCATTGCTGTTTTTCGCAGATAAGGCGCTTGGGAGATACCCGGTGTGTGCTGCTCTGCGGTTGCAATGACGATTTCGGCGGGCAGTCGTGCCAGCACTTCACGCTGCGGCATGGCCGTTGGGAACACAATCGCGTGTTGCTCGGCATCGTACCCGACAACGCCCTCATTTTGAAAAATGATGTTGACCGGAGAAAGGCGCTCCAGTTCATTGATGGCCTTGTCCATCTGCTCCGGCTTGATTTCAGGAATCGGATACGGCTTGTTGCCGTAGGTCATGGACACATCGAAAATTGAGCCGACATTATAATAACCATTGACGCGCACAAGCTGCGGGATGCCTTTTGCCCCTTTGTTTACGCGTCGCCCGAATTTATCCCAGTCTTTGGCGGTCAATACGGCCCGCGCTTGCGGCAGGGTTTGCAGCACAAGTGCTGCATTGCCGGATGTGATATGGCTGCCAAGCCGCCCCCTGCCGTACAGATAGTCGGCAAGGCGCTGGCCATCCTGCACAACTTCCTGCAATGCGGATCTTTGCGCCGCAATGGTTTCTTTAAGTTCGGCTTGCTTTTTGGCTTTCCACTCCTCGATGGGCAATCGCTGTTCGTACATTTATCGTTCCTCCTTCGCAGTAATATCCTGCACTTTTTCCTGCGCCTGTGCTGCTGTCCGGGCAGCGTTTTTCAGCGCCATAATGGTTGCCCGCACAGATGGGCGTGGGTCAATATTCAAAGGATTCTTCCCGCGCGTCAGCAAGCTGTCGCCGGATTGACGGCGGGTTGGGTCTTTTTTTCGGTCTGCCGTAGTGACCTTGGGAATGGCATACCCAAGCTGCTCATAGATACGGTTCAATTTAGCGACATCTTCGGCTTTGAACATGACATCTACTTTTTCGTTCTGTGCCTTATCTTTCACAACAGCAAACAGAACGCCGTACTGCTTGGCCAATTCCTTAAACTGTCCCACGTCTTTGCTTTGCAGGGCAATAATTTTTAGTTCCTTGCCCTCCCGCAGCAGACGGTCAAGGCTGGTTTTGCCTTTCACTTTAGGATTTTCCTTGGCGTAGGCCAGCGATAAGGCCAGTGCATTTTTAATACCCAGCGCAGACAGCTTAATGGCTACTTCGGTAACCTGTAAGGCTTCCCGCACCATCTGATCGGCTGCTTCGCCTCCGTTGTTCATATTGTTTCACCTCATTTCGTTCTTCCTGTGCGGCAAGTTCTGCTTGCCGTAGTTTTTCCTGCACCTCGGCGGCATCTGTTTCGATGTCGGAACAGATGTAAACCTCATGGCGCAGGGCTTTCATTTGCTGGGTCAGTGATTTGATTTTCTCATCCCGCGCGGCACGTTCCGGCTCACGTTTTTGGCGATACAGAACTTTGCGCTGGCGGGCAAGCTGTTGGATTTGGGCTTCTGCATTTTCCTTGTAGGCCAGCAGTTCATCCATAGTTTCAATATGGTTTTCCCATAGGAATTTTGTCTGCTGCTGGTATCGGCTGAACAGCAGAAAATCCTCACGCAGCAAAAAGTAGCAGCGCTTTGTGCTCTTGCCGTGGTAGGCTTTCCGCAGCAGGGCGCAGTAGTGATAGTAGCAAGCCATAAAGCCGGACACCTTGGGATACCGGCGCGGCAGCTTGCCGAGATACCGCGCTCGCCGAACAGTGGGCTGTAATTCTGTGGGCTGCCATTTCGGTTTTGCCGGGGCGTTTTCCTGCCGGTATTCCTGCTGCATTTCGGTGGGCATATGGTGCAGTTGGCGGTAATACTCCCGCAGCGCTGTTTCAGAAAAGCGCGGGTCGAACCGGTCAATGCGGATATTTCGTTGAGCGTCTTTATGGCGCACAGCCATGTGTTCCACACGCGGGCCATATTTGACCGTGTAGCCCATGTTCTGCAATTCCGTGATAAAGCCATCAAAGCTGTCGGCGGCAGCAATAGCCTGTTCCACATCTTTGCGTACCATACCACGAATGGTAGGCTTGCCGGCCTGACCGCTTAGCCACTCGTCATAAGATTTTCCCTTGCCGTCCGTTTCGATTACGGACAGCCGATTTTCCCGGCAAAGTTCATCGGAAGTTTTGCGGATTCCCTTATAATAGGTATTGAAATCGCTTCGGAACATTCTGCCATCAGCGTAGGATACAGAATTTACTACAATATGATTATGCAGATGCCCTCGGTCAAGGTGGGTTGATACAGTACATTCAAATCGATCTGCGAGAAAGCGCTGCACAAACTCGCAGCCGATTTGATGCACTTGGTCGGGCGTGGCTTCGCCGGGCGCAAAACTTTGTATAATATGATAGGCCAAAATGTTGCCGTCTTTTACAGGCTTGCGCCAGCGTGTTTTGGTTTCCATCATAATTTCATAGGCGTTTTGCGGTATACAGTTAAATCCGCTTACATATAGTTGGTGTTCGGTTTTGTCATTGTTTTGAGTGTAGTTAAGCAGCTTGTTCAAGTCCTCCGCACTCCGGCGCTCGGTTTTCATTGGATTGCTTGTGTAGTCTAAACACAGATTCAAGTTCGACTTCACCTTAATAATTTTGGTATATGCCATATCAAAGACTATCCCTCACACAGCGCCACATATCTTCCAGTAGGCTTTGCGCTCTGTCCAACTGCGAAGCACTTACTCGGCCTGTCGCATTTGCAACGTGGGTCAACTGATTCAAATTGTTGCCGATGGCCGACAACTGCTGGCGCAGTTTGTTGTAGCTGTCGGGTGGTGCGGGTTTGATTCTGCACCCATCCACCAACGAACGGACAAACGGCTCCATTTTCATGCCCGCAATTTCGCACTTTCCTTTTAAGGCTGCATATTCTTCTTCCGTAAAGCGGACAGTCAACTGCTTTTTTCGTATTGCGATAATCGCGCACCTCCTCTTTTTGTAAAATGTGGCGGCAAATTTCATGGGGTCTTAGGGGGCTTTCCCCCTAACAAGTGGTCGTTTTGCTGTCATGACAGCAAAATGACATGCTTGCTCGTACTGTTCCTGCGGAGCAGTACGCCGTCTGCCAAAAGGTTTTGCACACTGGTGCCGTGCCGCATAGGTGTCAATTTTTCTGCCCAGCTTGAAATTTGCCGCACGGTATTCGATGTTATATTCCGTGGCGACCACCTTTACACCGTGCTTCATAAGCTGTCTGAAAAACGAAATGAGGTGTCCTTCGCTGCGGCTGATATGGCGCATTCGGCAGATATACACAGTGTCGATTTCGCCTTTGCGGATATGCCGCAGCATCTCTCGGTATCCGGGGCGCAGCAGCCAACCGCCATGCTCGTCGGTGCTGCTGCCCACAACGGTGCATCCATCAGCATGAGCCTGTAAGGCACAAACTTTTATGCTGTCCATGGTTCCCACATAGTCGCCGGGAATTCGCGCGTACACCCACGCGCGGGGTCTTTTCTGTTCGTCCATTGTTCACCGTTCCTCATAAAAACTTAGTTGTTCGCCCTCCTGCCGAAAGCGTTCGTCTATCTCACGAAAAGTGCGTCGCCAACTAAAACGTTCGGTGGATTTATTCGGCACGTCCTGTAATTCAAGCAAAAGCTGCCAGAGTTCGGGGTGGTATCTGTAGAGATGCCGCAGTTCGCTGATTGATGCGTTCGGGCAAAACCAACAACCCCCGCGTTTAGTGAAGTCATACAGTGGGGACAGCAGCTCCTCAGCTGCGCACATAGACCTCGCTTCGGGTTCGGCCACATGGTACTTGTCCAGCAAAGAAATCTGACCGGGCTTTAATCGTGCCAGTCGCTTGGGTTCATCTGCGGCGATGCCGATGTACTGCACCGTGTCCGGGGGCAATGCCTTCTGATATGCCTTGATTGGCGGCAGCTTGCAATCCCGCTGAATTGTACAGCGCCCACTCAGAGGGAATCCCGAAAGCATCCCCTTGGTTTTTCCTCGTGTGACAACATGGTAAAAGCAGGATAGATAGGTCTTTTCGGAGCGCAAAACCCGTGTCGGGATGCCGCGCTGTTCAAAATACGGGATTGCCGTTTCGTGGATAAATCGGTTGTGTTCGGGCAGCTCGCCGGATATTTCCTCGCTGAACATGACCTCGCAATACACAAGTTCGTCCAGCGGTTCACCATGCTGCAAGGCCAGCAACGCGGTGGCGATACTGTCTTTTCCGAAACTGCAACTTAAAATGTGTTTTGCCATCTTCTCTCCTATAAAAATAGGGAGGGCCACGCGGTCCTCCCTGTAAAAAAGTATATTTCATTTTCCGATTATTCCTTAGTCCTCGGTGTCCTCGTCATCATCGTCACGGGGCGCAATATCTTTGCGGCGGGCGCTCTTGTGGACCAGAACGGCCAGCCCTGCAAGAGAGATTCCCGCAATCGCCAGCAGCAGTCCCAACGAAGAATTGTCGCCGGTCTTAGGAATCGTCAGCAGCGGCGTGGGTGTTGCAGTGGGTGCAGCGGGCACGGGTGTCGGCGCTGGGGTCGTGTTCGGCGTGGGCTGCGGAGTATGGTCCGGTGTCGGCGTGTTGTCGGGGGTAGGTGTCGGTGTGTCCTCGCGGGCATCTTTCATTACCACGGTCTGCATCTCGCCGGTGGGCAGAACGGTAAAGTCGATACTTTCTGCAACCTTGTAGCCGTTGGGTGCGGTGATTTCCGTCAGTGTATAATCTCCTGCTGGCATCTTTTCCACATAATGTGGTCCGTTTGTGGAAATCCAACGGTCAATCTCGGTGCCGTCCTTGTCCTTGATAACCAGTTCTGCGCCGGGAAGTTCTTCGTTGGTGGTGATGTCTACCTTGGAAATTTTTACCTTGATGGTATCATCAAACATTTCAAAGGTCTGCACCTCACCGTTGGGCAGCACCTCAAACTCCATGCGCTCCGCAATGGCATAACCGTCCGGGGCAGTCACCTCGGTCAAGGTATACTTGCCAGCGGGCAGCTTCTCCATGTAGTGCGGTGCATCGGTAGAAATCCAGCGGTCAATTTCGTTGCCTTTTTCATCGGTAATGATAAGTTCCGCGCCGGGAAGTTCTTCATTGGTGGTAAGGTCTTTCTTGGAAATCTGCACCTTGGTAATATCATCCTGCATAATAACGGTCGCATCGTCCAGCAGTTTCCAATCATCCCACTTCCAGAACAAAATGATTTTGGTGGTCAGATAGTAAACTTCGCACTCCTCCAGATGATTGCCGTCCTCATCGGATTTCTGAATCAGGCGGAAAGTAATATCATTGGCCAGTGCGTACCCATCAGCGGCGCGGATCTCCGTCAGTGTGTAAGATTCACCGAAATGCAGCCCGGTCACGCGATGCGGCTCATCGGTGGACACCCATGTGGTTACGGTATCGCCGTCCGTATCCTTGATAGCAAGGGTCGCACCGGGCAGTTCCTCGTCGTTGGTAAGGTCGCGCTTGCTTACCCATATTTCCGTAGGCTTATTGGAACAAGTGTTATCCAGCACCATGACAGTCTGTGCGTCATAGGTGAAAGTAACCTCCATCGGCTCCTCGTTGACATAATAGCCGAGAGGGGCGCGGAGTTCCTTGACGATGTAATTACCGCTGTTGGTGGTGGCGTCCTTGCGGATGCTGCTGCCGTAATACTCGCCGCGAATAGGAATATCGCAGTCAAAATAGGTGTAGCCGTCTGCGCCAGTTTCTGGGCTGGTGGCGACCAGTTCGCCCGCTGCAAACAGCAGTTTGCCGTCCACGCTGTAAATATCGTCGGCAGCGTACAGGTTGAACACTGCACCGGCAAGGTAATTGCCGGTTTCGGAGTCAACCTTGTATACGCCGACTTTGGCCTTTTCGCGGTCATTGTAGAATTTTAAGGTCTGCTGCTCGGTGAAATCGGCGTTGGCATCCTTGCTGCGCACGACCTCAAAACTCTGGGAAGATGCAGCGCCATCATATTTGGCAATGCTCGTGGCCATAACCACATCGTTCAACTGGGCATCCCAAACGAAAGTGACATCATAGCTGTCAGAAGTGCCGACATAGCCGTAAGGCGGTTTGGTTTCCTCGATATGGTAGCTGCCCAGCGGCAGGGTCACGCTGACTTCGCCAATCGTGCCGTCATGGATTACAGACAGGAAATCGTAGGTGGCCTTAGTGCGGGCCGGGGCAAAGGTGGCAATATCCGCGCTGCCGTTGCCGGTAGTGACTACGGCGACTACATCGCCCTTGGCATACCAGAGCGTGCGGTTGCCATAATTGTCGGTCTGCCGATCCTGCGTATAAATATCCTCGGCGGCTGTGATGGTATACTCCGCACCGGCCAGCGGGCGGGTTTCATACACGAAATTGCCGTTTTCGGCTTCACCGGTCATCCACGGGTCAAGTGCGCCCGCTTCTGTTTCCCAGCCAGCTAAGACTTCGCCTGTTTTGCGGATCGTCAATTTGCCCAGCGTCTCATGGTTAGAGTAGTTTTCACCAATCACAAGGGTATCCATGCCGTTCTCGTTTTTGTCGCCGGTGGCTGCATAAATGCGGTCTGTGGTGATTTCAAAATCCACATAGTAGATGCCATCTGCATCGTCGGCCAAAATGCCGTTTTCATATCCGGCAGAATCCAGCCATTCGTTGTAGAATCCGTTCGGGCCGGTGACTTCCACAATGCGATATTTACCCAGCGGCAATTTTTCAGGCAGCGTCAAGATGCCCTCGCTGTTGGTGTAGAAAGTGTCTACATCTTTTGTCAGATGGCCGTTGACAGTATCGGTCATCGTGACGAGTTTTGGGTTGCCGTTGCTGTCATAACGGTAATGTCCCTGCTCGTCCAGCCAGTAGATTTGGAAAGTGGTGTCGGGCAGCAGTACCGGTTTGCCGGTTTCCTCGTCAACTTTGGTGATGCGGAGATAAACTTCGATTTCCTCGTCCAGTACCGTAAATTTCCGATAGCTGTCAGAGCCTGTCATTACGCTGCCCTTGGGGGTAGCCATAGCGCCCCACGGGTTGTTATCCTGTTCGGGGTCAACGGCGACAATAAAAGGCTCAGCTTGGAACAGGTCGTGCGGTACGGTGGTTTCCACGACCAGATAAGTGCCATAGGGCAAGCCCTGCACACGAATATTCCCGGTGTCATTGCTGAAGATTTCGGCAAGCTGGTATTCGTTGGCGCTGCCGGTGGGCTGCCAGCCGTTGCCCTTGCCATTCTTGTTCTCACCTGCTGCCGTCAGAGTTTTGTTGTAGGCGGCAATTTCGTCAGCGTTGACCTCATAGGTCTTTGCGATGGCCTGCGTTTCCGCAGAAAAATCCCACTTCGGATGCTCGTTATCGTAGGTCTTATCAATGTAGGCATCCAAAATGCTTTGCAGGGTGTAGCTGCCGCTGCGGGTCTGCTCAAACTGCTTCAGTTTGGACAGGTCGGACACAAGGAAGAATGTAAAGCCCGCGCCCTCCAGTTCCAGTCCATTGCTTTGGCCGCTGGAGGATACGATTTTGCTGATTTCCACATTGCCTTTGGCAACTTGGTCTTGGCTCTCGGCCAGCGCATTGTCAGCATGGATGTGGTAATTGGCGCTGTAACTGGTCTTGTCGATCTGTTCACCGGCTGCCTGTCGGTTGTCGGCAAAGGTGGTCTTTTCTACATACCAACCCTCATCAGAATAGGCGGGTGTGATGTAGTAGTTATGCTCATCGACAAGATAGCCGTCTGCAAAGGACAGGTAATAGGCATCGTAAGTCCAAGAGCCATCCAACGCTTTACCTTTAGAGACTGTAGAAAACTGGTTCTTGTACACCCAATCCGTGTACTGCCCGCTGCCGTTCTTGGCAAGCGCGGCGGTCTGCCCGGTGGCTGCCTTGGTGCGGCTGTCCACGGTGGGATAGGTGCCGGAAACAGCAAGAGCGCCGTCACGCAACGGGATAACCACGCCGGTGGAGCGCTCTACGACATAATATTTGCCGAGGTACAAATTGCTGAAGCACAGCCAGCCATTCTCGATTTTAGCGCTGGCTACAAGGTGGTCTTTTTTCAGAACGGGTAAATAATCAGACACCCACTGCCCGCTGTTGTCGCGGATTGTGGTGTGCCAGATGGGATTGCCGTCTGTATCCACAATTTTGGAGTAGTCCACCACGCCGGTCACACCATCGGGGTGCGTAATATCTTCGGCGGCGTAGAGGTCATACACCGCGCCGTCCAGCGCGGCATCGCCGTGAGCCTGCCCGCTGGCAAGGGCTGTGCCGTGGGCGGTGCTGCCGCCCACATACCGCACGGCATCAAGGTCAACCTTGGAGATGCTGATTTCGCCCAAGGTGCGGTCATTTTTCATAACGCCGTCTGTGGGCGTGATTGTGTAGCTATCCTCGTTGGCCGCCTTGCCGCTATTGTCGGTGTTATAAGTACGACGGGGATCCTTGGCAGTGTCGTAAATGGTAACGGTGGTTTCTACGCCTGTACTGGTGACAAGTTTGGTGCCGCCTTTGTCGGCAGCGGCAACGTCGGCATTATAGTCAGCATTGTCCAGCCAGATTACAGAATTGTCCTTATCCTTGGTGATTTCGATATAGTAACCGCGCTTGCCCAGCGGAGTGTTGGCCATGCCGGGATGATTGATGTCTGTCCAATCGCCAAAATAGCCTGTGGGCGCTTTGGTTTCCACGATGATAAACTTGCCCGCATTACGTTGTGTGTAGTAGAGGGTGTGGCGCATAGAATCCGTGGTCGCATAGGCCGCACTGTTGATGACCGCATAAGTGCCATCGCCTTGGCGCTGCACACTGTAAGTGTTGTAGCCACCTGTGGGCTGGTATTTGCCCGTTACAGTATCCCACTGGAAAATCTCATACTGGGCATCGGCAGCAATCTGGTTGCCGGTTTCGCTGTCGGTTTTCCTGATGTTGACCTGCAGAGACCATTCATCGTTTTTCATCTGATAAGCATTGTTGGAATTGGCCGGTACAGAAATGGTCTGGTTGCTGCCATTGCTGCCCCAATACATTTCAAAACCGTAAGGAACACCCACTTCCTCATAGCGGAATTTGACGTTCGCCAGTTCTGCCTTTGCAGATGCAACCGCATTGTCCACCATGCGCTGGGCCTCGCCCTGCAACTCGGCAATCGCAGCATCGCGGGCGCTGTCGGCGGCTGCATCGGCTTCGTCCTGCGTGGTGTAGGGGCCTACTCGCCCGCTGCGGCTGTCGGTGGTTTTGCTTACGGAGTAGTGCAGCGTCCAACTTGCAGATGCAGCACCGCCATTGTTTTGAAAATTGTCATCGTTGGTATGGCCAGCAGTGGTGACGGTCTGTTTATCTGCGGGAGAAATATTCCATGTGCCGCCGTCAATAGTACCGCTTTTGGTGATGGGTTCAATCTCGATGGTCGCGCCGTCCACTTTCTCGGTGGTTTTAAGCTGCACCTTGTTGGTGATGATACCGTAGTCAAAATCAAAGCTGCCGCTTGCGGTCTGCGCAGGGGCTTCCCAGTTGGCGTAAATTTCCTGCACGATGGGTTTGGGGTTCGGTTCGTCATCGGAGATTTCGGGGCCAATCACAGCCACAGTCTGCCAGCCCGCGCGGCCCGGCTGATAAATATAGGTATAGTAGCCGCGGGCGGATGCGTAAGCGTCTGTGCCCTCCAACAGCGTCTGCGCGGATCCAATAAGAATTTTGGCGGCAGTGCTGTCAGGATAATTCTCGATAATCTGCATCTGCGCATCTGTATAGATCGTGCGGCAGGAATCCAGCAAACTCGGCGCTTCTGCGGAGAGCGCAACCGGAGGGAGTTCCTGCATACCGAGCGAAAGCTGGGTTAAACCGCCCCAGATTCTGTACTGGTTGCCATAGTGGTCGCCGGGTACATACTGGTCTGCGCCAACCATAGAAGTATTGACATAAGTGTACGTTGGACAGTTCTTGGGCTGGCCGTCTGCGCCGGGGGTGCAGCAGTAGGCGGGTTCGCCGTTGAACCAAATCAGCCAAGTGCCATTGACTTTGGCGACCTTGGTGATTTTGCCGCTTGTTACGTCGGGGATAGGGCGTTCGCCGTAGGCAGCAATACCGGCATCAGCAAACGGAGATGCCACCGTGTGTTCACGGTCAATGGTGACATACAGCGTTTTAGTCTGCGTGCTGCCGTCGGGCGCGGTATAAACCAGCTGTGCGGTAAAATCCGCATCCGCCTGTACATATACGCCCATGACGGCGGCAGAGGTTTCATGGTAGCTATTGTGCAGCAAGGCATCGGCATCGGTGGCGGGTTCGCCGTAAAAGTCCAGCAAGGTCACGCCATCCGGCAGGATCATGTCGGTGCTGCTGCCGTCTGCGGGATATTCGACCTGTGCCATAATAGGAACAATGGCATAGTCTGCGCCGTCCAGCAGGGGCGCGGCCATGGTAAGGCCGTCATTGTCCAGTGCAACGGCAGTCAGATAACTGCCGCCTTCTTCCAGCTGGCTTTCGGGCCACTCGGAAATGCCGATTTTAGTTTCACCAGTGGCAACCGGCAAACCCTCGCTACCGATATAGGAGCCGATGGGTGCATCGGGCAAGTCAGTGTACAGTTCCGCGCCGACAACAGCAGCAGAAATTTCTTCTTCAGCGGGCTGCTCTTCTGCCGTTTCCGGGGTGGCTTCGGTTACATCCTCGCCGGGGTCTGGGCTGCTCTCGTCGGTCTGGCCGTTGTCTGTTTCAGACGGCTCGGTCTGATGCTCCATCTGCACGGTTTCCTCGGTGGGCTGCGGTGTGGGTTCCTCCGCAAACGCTGCACCGGGCAGCATGGAGCAGAGCATTACCGCCGCCGCAAACAGCGCGGTAACGCGGTGCTTTAATTTATAATGTGTTTCTTTCATTGTGAAATCCTTTCAAAACAGAGATTTTTTCACGAAAAAAAGCGCCTGCAAAATGCAGACGCTGCGGTTACCTTTCGGGGGTATCCTGAGCGGGCTGGGTTTTGGCTTTTTCAAATTTTCGCACTTGGTTTACAAAACCGTCCAATAGGCAGGTATGCGCTTGTAGGTCAGCGTAGTAACAGGAACGGTCAAATCCACGGCGATCCATATCTTTGATCGTGCGAATGGAATCTGCCCATTCTCTATTTGCGTGAGAAATACGACCATCTCCATCACGGGTTTGAATGGCTGCTGCCAACACATATTTTGTGCGCTCCAAACCATATTCCGCCACTACCTGTTCAACAGCGCCAGCGCCCAGCCGCATACCATCCAAGCGCTGTGCAAGCGCTGCGTCAATCTCGTCCCGACACCTTTCATTCAAGTGACAAGACGCATGGTACTGCTGCAATTCGCCGTGTTCGCAGGCATAAGTGACGGACTGTCGATATACTTTGGGTGGGTTCTGCTGCTGTTCCTTTTTCAGCAAGTCATCTGCGCGGTCTTCCACGCACTGAGCCACAATGCTCATATAATCGGTTTCCAGCTTGGAAAAATCCTTATACACATCCGCCAGCGGCGCGGGAGATTTCAGCAGCGCCCGCACCTGTGCAGGGGTGAGGTTCATTTCTTCCGTTGCAAGAATAATGTCCTCACGGACACTGTACTCATAGGCGTGGTGTAGAATTTCTTCTGGCGGCTGTGCGGTCAGCCATAGGCAATAGGCGCTCTGCTCCACCCGCATTTTTTCGCAGAGCTGCTCCTTCGGGGTCATTCGGCATCCTCAAAAACAAGAGAATTGCTTTCAAGAATATATTCCCAAAAGAAGCGTTTACCGTTCATATCCGCAGCATCATAGCAGAATGTGATAAGCGCCGGGAACATGGCTGCCGCTGCATCTTCGGAAACATTCAGCTTCTTCCCCGTGGCTGTGCAGTGGTTCAGATATTCCACCAGTTCGCCCAGCGTGGCCGCACTGCTTTCTTTCAAAATCGGTGTGCACTCTTCCGGCCACTCCTGTTTGTCCAGCGGCAACGCCAGCATTTCTTCGCTGATTGGGGCGCTGACTTCAATTTCTGTGTCTGGGCGCTGGCTGAAACCGTCCAGCACTTCAAGACAGCCTACGGTTTCTGCTTTTTCGAGCAGCGCAGCGGCCAAAACTTCAATAATATCATCGTAAGACATAACGTCCTCCTAAAAAGAAAAGCGCCCACAAAAGTGAGCGCCCAGATAAAATATTCGGTTATGAGAATACCGGCAAACTTCCGTTTGCTGCCTCTGTTTTCAGAATGGTGATCCAGTTGCTTTTGCCGTAGAGAAACCGCACGATATGCACCGTTTGCGTGGCATCGTCCACCGTATAGAACGCAAGGTAATTCATAACGATGGTGAAGCGGATTCCCCACAAGGAAAGCAGTTTGTCGGAAACGACTTCAAATTTGTGCGGGAATTCTGCCAGTGCTCCGATTTTTTCGTCGGCCACATCCAACAGCTTGTCGGCGGCAGTTGGATTTTTCAGTACAAGGTCGATATAGTCGTAGGCGTTCGCCATATCGCGCTCGGCGGCTTGGGTGACATGAATGTTGTATTTCATCTGCGCTCCCTGCGGTGGCGCAAATCAGCCATAACATCGGCAAAGGGGCGCGTGTTCCCGGTTTCCACGTCGGCAAGGCCCTCTTGCAGCTTGCTGTACAGTTCAATGCGGCCCGCCATTTCCTCGTAGGTTTCCATGCTCATAACGGCAAGGTCGCCCTTACCGTTTTTGGTAATAAAGACCGGCTCGTTGTAGGCATGGCAGTAAGAGGAAATGTCATTGTAGTTGTTTCTCAAATCTGCGCTGGAACGAATGTTCGGCATAGATAGCACCTCTCTTTCATACAGAAATTATATCATAATTTGTGTATGAAAACAAGTAGGAGTTTTAGTTGAATGTGACAGTCCAGTAGGTATACTGCCCCTCGGCGGTGGAGCAGAACCAACAGGCCACACCCATGCTCGTAAAGCTGGCGTTGGTGATGTTGGCATAGTGGGCAGGACTGTTCTGCCAATAGCTGCATACGCTGCTGGCTGAGCCGATAGGACCGGCTGCGCAGATTTCGCTGCGGGTGGTCATGCCGCTGTGGTCGAACGCACCGCCCGCGACAAAGCTCTCGCAGCGGGCATCTGCCGCCGCGCTCAGCCCACCGTCCATTGCCAGCGGGGAAAGTCCCGCCGCCGCACGGATGGCGTTGATGTTCTCCTGCACGGCCCAGTATGCACTGTCGCTGCTGTCGATGCTCCACCATTGCTCCGTACCGGCTGCAAGGTCGAACGGCACCGCACCATAACTCATACTAACCTGTGCCGGAGCGGCGGTTACGGTTTCCTCCACCGGGGCTTGCGTAGGTTCTGCGGTGGGGACTGCCGTAGGCTCTGCTGTCGGCGCGGGCGTGGGGGCCTGTGTCGGTTCGGGTGTCGGTTCGGGTGTCGGCTCAGGGGTTGCTGTCTGCGCAGGTTCGGCAGTTGCAGCAGCTTCCACCAGCTGCGCAGTTTCTTCGGTGGCCGGTGAGATTTCCACCAGTGCAGCCGGTTCAGCCGCAAGAGTTTCATCCGCTGCCGCTGCACACCCGGACAGCGTCAATACTATGCCCAATGCAACAATAGATTTTTTCATAAAAACTACTCCTTTCATCCTTGGGGTGGTCGCGTATACGATTGGTCTTTCTGCCTTTAATCATAAAATTTATCGTTCCTCCTGTCCACGCTGTCGATTGTCGGTTTGACACTGTTGTTCCGGCTCGGTGTCGGTCACAATGTCTTTGTCGTTCATGTTCAGCAGTCCCTCCAGCACCGCAAGGCGCTTACTCTTTTCAGTCAGTTCCGTTGCCTGTGGAAATGGCCGCTTGACTTCTTCCTCGGCGCTGGCAAGCTGCTGTTCCAACTGGATTTGCATATTGCGGGTCTTTTCAATACTCGGTTCAATACCATTTGCCAAATTGGAAAGGCGTGTCAGATTGCCCAACACATCAGCTCCCAGCTGAGTGCTATATGTACCAGAGCCAGCCAATCTTGCATGGTATTCGTTGCCAAAAGGCAGATGTTGGATTTGCAGTTCCATACCCTTGAAATACCCGATAGGTACGGGCTTTTCGCTATTCAGTGCCAAGCCCAGCAGACCTAACAGGGCTTTCCCCGCAGGTTCTTTTTCGTAGTAAACTTTCTTTTCCAACTGGATACAGAAAACATCTTTGCCGTCCGCATCCACTACGGAGTGTTCCTTTACGGTGGCGGCGTCTACCGTGGCATTTTCAATCTGTTCTTTGCATTTTCGGATTTCAGCCGGGAAGCCGATGGCAATTTTATTTTCCAGTTCATAACGCTGGCTGTCATGGGCAGCTTTCAGTGTTTTAAGACGGGTCAACTGCACGTCCAAGTCCATCTTTTCCTTGATAAGCGGATTGCCAGCCGCCAATGCCTTTACCTCGGCGTAGGACAGTGCAGCCTCGTCCATATCATTGCAACTGCGAGCCGGAGATTTTGAGGTCATAATCTGTCCGATGAATTTTTGCTTATTTTCGATAAGCTGCCATGAGTAGGCATCAAATGTTCCCTCCGTTACATAACGGAAAACATAGACCTCCTTATTTTCATTGCCCTGTCGTAATATTCTGCCCTCACGCTGCTCAATATCAGATGGCCGCCACGGTACATCCAGATGGTGCAGCGCCACAAGACGCTGTTGCACATTGGTTCCGGCTCCCATTTTGGCGGTGCTGCCAATCAGCACGCGAACTGCGCCGCTGCGAACTTTTCCGAAAAGTTCCGTCTTGCGGGCATCGGTGTTTGCTTCATGGATGAAGGCAATTTCTGTTTCGGGGATTCCGCGTTCGATCAGCTTTGCTTTCATGTCATCGTAGACATTGAAAACGCCCGCCTTGGGCGTAGACAGATCGCAGAAAACAAGCTGCGCACTGCGTTGAGGCATGGTCTGCTCCCATATCTCAAAAATTTTGCCAACACAAATATTGACCTTGCTGTCAGGATCATCGGGCAAGTCGGGGTCGATCAAGCGCTGATCCAGCGCCAACTTGCGTCCGTCGTTGGTGATTTTCAGCATATTGTCCTCATAGGGCTTTACCATTTTATTGCGGATTTTGTCGGCTCGTTCGCCCAATTCAGCTACCATCTGTTTTTGTGTTTCAGAGGGCTTTAGCTGGATGTTGGTCGGCTTGCCGCCCACAAGAGCAGGGACAGGCAGTTTCAGCATATCTGCTGTTTGAATGTCAGCGCATTCCTTGAACATTGCCATAAGTTCCGGCAGATTGAAAAAACGAGCAAAGCGTGTTTTTGTGCGGTAGCCGGTTCCCTCCGGCGCAAGTTCGATGGCTGTGACGGTTTCGCCAAAGGTGGCCGCCCAACTATCAAAGTTTGCAAGGCCGTTGCGTTCCAAGGTGTACTGCTGCAAATAGCGCTGCATGGTATATAGCTCGGTCATGCTGTTGGAAATGGGGGTGCCCGTGGCAAACGTTACGCCGCGTGCCCCGGTGATTTCATCAAGGTACTGGCACTTCATAAACAGGTCACTGGCCTTCTGGCTCTCGGTGGTGCTGATACCCGCGATGTTGTGCATCTTAGTAACGGTCATGAGGTTCTTGAAATTGTGTGCTTCATCGACCATGAGGGAGTCTGCGCCCAGTTCCTCAAAAGTCACCACATCATCCCGCTTCGGGGCGTCCAGCAAATTTGACAGCTTGGTTTTCAACTGCTTTTTCTTACTTTCCAACTGCTTGACGGTCAGACGGCTGTCGCTGTTGTCCATGCTCTCCAACTGCATCTCCAGTTCGTCAATTTGCTTGCGGATAAACTCGGCTTTTCTGGCATCGGAAAGTGGAATCTTTTCAAACTGGCTGTGACCGATTACCACAATGTCATAGTTGCCGGTGGCGATTTTGGCACAAAACCGTTTACGGTTTGACTTTTCAAAATCGCGCTGCGTTGTCACCAAAATGTTTGCATTGGGGTATAGCTTCAGCGCTTCACTGGCAAATTGGCCTGTCAGATGATTTGGCACGGCGACAAGTGTTTTGCTGCATAATCCCAATCGCTTTTTCTCCATCGCGGCGGCGACCATCTCATAGGTCTTACCTGCGCCGACAGTGTGCGCCAGCAGTGTGTTGTGCCCGTACAAAATATGTGCAATGGCATTGCGCTGGTGCGGCCGCAGTGCGATTTCCGGGTTCATGCCGAAAAACTGGATGTGGCTGCCGTCGTACTCACGGGGGCGGATGCAGTTGAACTTTTCATTGTACAGCGCTACCAAGCTTTCCCGGCGTTCACGATCCTTGAAAATCCAGTCTTTAAAAGCATCTTCTATCATCCGCTGCTTGGCCTGTGCTTCTTCGGTGGCAGGACCATTGAGCTTATGCTGCTCCTTGCCGTTTTCGTCATAGATTGTATCGTAAATTTTGGTGGCCCGCAGGTTGAGTGCGTTCTCCAACAAATGATAGCCGTTGATACGTTTTGTGCCGTAGGTGTTCGTGACGCGGATATTATCGTTGCCCTGGCTCTTGTTGGAAATATACCAGTTATTCAGGTATTCATTGTAACTGACAGCTATTTTCTGTTCGCGGTAGGTTGACTGAAAAAGTTCATCGGCAAACCGCTTGATGATTTCCGGCCCGATCCATGTGACACCCAACCGAACCGTTATTTCGCCCGCCGTCAAGTCCTTGGGCTGCACCTGTTCCAACGCTTCTACATTGATGCGAAACGCCGGGTCTTGGTCGGCGGCAACATGAGCAATACGCAGCTTTTCGCGTACATTGCCGGATAAATACTCGTCTGCCATAAGGTAAACAGGGCTGCCGTCCTCCTGTTTGCGGAAAGGCTCTACAAAAATAACGCCCGCCAGTTCCTTTGCAAGCGTCGCTTCATCTTTCCCGGGAAGGTGCATCATGTAAGGCATATCGACCTTGGCACGTTCCCCGATGCTCAGTGCCAGAGCGTCCGATGCCGTGTCGGCGTGGTCGGGTATCTGTGCAGATCGGATAGTCCTTTTGGTGAACATATCCGACTTACTGATAAAGTTTCCTTTTTCATCGACATTTTCCAGTGAACACAGCAAATAGTAGCTGCTGTCATCCCGGAAAGACAACTCCGCGCTGCGGCTGTTGATAAGGCCGTGCTTGGCGCGGAAGGCATCATACTGGCGGTTAAGCTGGCCTTGCAGACGGTGGATTTCCTCGTCCGACAAGTCCTGCAACTGCGCATCGATCAAAGCGCGGGTGGTATCGCGCAGTTCCACCAGTTTGCGGATACGCTCGGCAGATGCTGCGTTGGGATTACATTCCCGCATGACTGCGCCTTCGCGGTAATAGATTTTATCGTCCTTTACCGTGTAGCTGAAATTACGCACAAAGGGATCGGCATCAATGTACTTGGTATCCTCGCCGCTTTCCTCCTGTATGGGAATTTCGGCTTTTGTCAGCGTGGCGGTCAAGTGCTGCATGGCAGTGTCGATTTGCGTTTCCAGCAACGGCTTTCCGAAACGGTCCACCGCATCGGGGTCTATTGGCTGGCAGGTGGAAATCGGGCCATACGGACCGGCGACTATCTCCATTCTGCCGCAAATCATTTCAGGGTGCTCCACAAAGTAGTGGTTCATAGTGATGCCGTTGGCATCTTCTGCAAGGTGCAGCCAAGGCTCGTCCTGCTGGCGCAGTGTGTCACGCTTTTGCAGGAAAATTACATCCGTCATAATTTTAGTGCCGCTGCCCTTGAACGCATTGTTGGGCAAGCGCACCGCACCGATGAGGTCGCAGCGCTCGGCAATGTACTTGCGGGCGCGGTCATCCTTTTTGTCCAATGTGCCGCTGGAGGTGATGAGCGCCATGATGCCGCCGGTGCGCAGCTTGTCGATGCTCTTGGCAAAGAAATAGTCGTGAATGGGAAAATGCAGCCGGTTATACTGCGGGTCATTGACTTGGAAATTGCCGAAAGGGACATTGCCAATAACGCAGTCAAAATAGTTGTCGGGGAGAAGCGCATTTTCATAGCCGGTTACTTGGATATTGGCCTTTTGATACAACTGCTTTGAGATGCGACCTGTGATGCTGTCCAATTCTACGCCGTAGAATTTGGCGTCACTGCTGCCAAAATGTCCGTGTGCGAGAAATGCGCCTGTGCCCATGCTGGGTTCTAAGATTTTGCCGCCCTTTACGCCGAAGCGCTCCAGTGCGCGGTAGATGGGGTGGATAACGGTGGCGGGGGTATAAAACGCCGTCAGGGTGCTGCTGCGGGCAGCTTCGTATTCGGATTCAAACAATGCTGCTTTCAGTTGGCTGTACTCGTTCGACCATGCACTTTTGTTCGGATCGAATGCATCCGAAAGCCCGCCCCAGCCCGTGTACTGCGCTAAAATTCTCTGTTCATCCTCAAAAGCAGGGCTGCCGCCGTTCGCTACGCGCTGTTCAATTTCTTTCAGCTTTTGGATGGCGGCAATATTGGCTGCAAACTTTTCGCGCGGTGCTGTCGGCAGGTTGTCCAGATAAGGGGCTTCATAGGTAATGGGTTCGCGGTGGTAAGGTCCATCTTCTGCCGAAAGCCGTTCTGCATCCGCCATAACCTGTGCCACAAAGGGGCTGGGTTCTTCGATAACTTCGCCCACGATGGGTTCGGCAGTTTCTTCCGGCTGCTCTTGGCGGCTTGGAACTTCCGGGGCGGATAGTGCTGCATTTTTGGGGTTGGCAGCAAGCAGCCGCGCAAACTCCTCGTGGCTGACGGCACGGCCTACCAGCGGGAAACTTTCATCCCGCAGATGAATGTTTTCTCTGCCGATTTCCTCCACGGTAAAGGGTCTGGCATCTTCCAGATAAACCGTGCTGCCGATAGTTACAGGCGATTTTTCGACTTTTCTTGTAGTCGGATGATGCTTTTCAAACTCTGCTTCGGCGGTATTGATAAAATCCGAGAAAGCGCTGTTTTCAATGCCCTGCACAGCAAGCTCGTGGTTATCTTGGAAGTAGTCGATATGGACAATGTTACCGTCAACCTCATAGCGGATTTCGTTCCGCAGAAGATTGGCATACACTTGGATTTCGTGCTCATCGTCCTCGGTGGTAGAGTAAGCAAACTCCACGCGGGTCAAGTCGGAGAAATTCGGCTCGTTTAGCCCCTCATTCTCGCAGAAATCCGCGATGGCGTGTTTTGCATGGTCAAGGGCGGCATCGTTCGCTGCGCGGGCGGCTTGCTGTTCTGCTGCCCATGCCTGATAGGGGGCTTTTTCGGCATCGGTCAGATACTGGTCGTTGTAAACCAAAAGCCGCAGGCGCTGGGCAACCTCTTTCCACTTCAAAACGCGGCGATACTCACCGTCCTCTGTACGTCGGGTGATTTCAAGATTTTTGCCCATGTGGTCAAGAAAGCCGTGCCCACCATCACGGAAGATCCATGTGCCGCCGCCGATGCCGTATTCTTTTTTCAGCCAGCGGGCTTGATCTTCCTCGATAGGAAGTACCTGTGCAGAGAGATATTGCTGAATACGGAATTTGCCATCTTCAAACCCGCTGCCTCTGCACAGCACATCGGTAATGTCCTGCTCCGTAATGTACTTGCCGGATGCGTCAATGACGGGCTTGTTCCACTTTTTGGCTTCTGCCGCAAGGTCGATATTTTTTGCTTGCTGCTCATGGCTCGGCAGCCCTGCCTTTTCAGAATCTTCGGGAGTAAGAGTAAGCTGCTCCATCTGCTGCTGCACGGGTGTAGCCTTGATGGGAACAATCAGCCGCCCTTGCTCGATAAGGTCAGCAATCTTTGCGGCAACAGCATCCCATGTCAGATTGACCTGTGCTGTTTTGGTAAGATAGTTACCCTCCCAAAGTTCAAGGTACATATCATGCCGGATAAAACCCACGGTATGGTCATCCACGAACAAATATGTATAAATTTGCTTGTAACAGTGCTTGCAAAAGGCGCTGCGCTCGGCAAGGTCGGGATGCTCATTGAAATATTCCAGAATAGCCGCATTGTCGGCACGGCTGGAGGATTCTTTCGCCAGCAAGCCTAGAATCAGTTCATCGCTCAGCGGCGGCAAATCAGAAATGGGCACAGAAAAAGCGGAGGGCGTGGTATCGCTCTCCGCTTGGGGTTCTTGTATTAAAGGCTGTAAATCTGCTGCATCGCCAGTTCCTCGGCTTGGGTCTGCAAGGCGTTCATCCACTGCGTCCAGCCCATCGGGTCGGTCTGCCGGTTCGGGGCGGTGCTCTGCTGCATCAGCGTCTGCATCGTCTGTTCGATTTGCCGGTGTACTGCGTTGTCCATCTCCACCAGATGCGGGTACAGCGTTCCCTCCAGCATCATCTCGTCGAACACCATCGGCGCGTTCTCTCGCAGAAAATTCCGCCGCAGGCTGCCGTACTTGCCGATTTCCGGCATCGGCGGCTCGTTCAACGTCAGCGCCGGGATTTGGTAGCCGTTCACCATCATGTACTCCATTGTTGACCTCCTTGGTGTTATTGGTTTCTTCCTGTTTGTCACCATAATAGCGGACTTTTTCGGCGCGTGCAACACTGTCAATTTCTCTCGTGATGCTTCCGATCTGCTGCATGAGAGGCCGTGCCGCCTGTTGGCAAGCGCTGCCCAAACACAGAGCAATGCGGTTTGTATCAAACTGGTTCACAGACTCAAGGGCAGACAGGTCCAGCCGCGCAGTATCCACGCCGCACCGCAGCGCGGCCATATACAGACAGCTTTGGGTGATAAGCTGTATAAATAGCTGCCGCGGTTCGTCCGGCTTGGCCCACTGTAAGCTGCTGCCGTCTATCGCTTTTCCCAGTGCGGTTGTGAACATGGCGCTGCGCTGGGCAACGCAGGATGTGGAGAGCATGAGGAGAGCGCTCTGGATGCTGTCAGCGTGATTATCCGCTACGATTTTATCCCAAACAGGCCGCCAGTTCTGGTCTGTAATGACCCACGGCAGCGCATCGGGAATCTCTGCACGGGGGATGGTATCGGAAATGTCAAACAGATACCGCAGCCGGGAAGAATTGGCGCGAGTGTCAAATACCGCGATACCGTGTGCGCCGCGCTTGACCCAGCGACCCGCATTATTATTCCAGTAAGCTATGTCGGCCACGGCTGTGGCGGTGGGGCTTTGCTCGTGAATCAAAAGCTGGTTTGGGAAACTATAATTATAAGCAATGGCCGCTGTCCGCAAAAATGCTTTCCATCGGTCACTGCTCTCCGTGACGGCTTGCAGTTGCTTTTTGGCAAGCGCACGGATATTTTCGTATTTTGCCATAGGCTGCTCCTTATCGCTCGTGCTGTTCTGCTTTTGACAGTGTGGCATTTTCAAGTTCCGGCAACAAGTTATCTACCTGCTTATACCCAATCGGCTGAACATAAAAAGCGTGTGTCTCGTTATCTTTGTGTGTCACAATAATATCGCTGACAGAGACGGAACGCATACTTTTGGCGTTTGGACGGTCATCCCGATTATGCCGTGAATAAATGCTGTCCAGCGTTTCCCAACGCTCCATCTGCCCCTTGTACACGAGTTCGTAGTCCTTTGCTCCGGCAGCGAGCCTCGCAGGAGAATACTCCATAAAAACAAGGTCTCGCCTGTTAGTTTGATAGATTTCATAAGGAATTTGCACTCGCTTTTCGCTGCGAAATCCCCACGGAAAATAGGTGTCTGAATCAAATTGGAGTGGCTCATCCAGTTCATCTGAGAATACAACTGGTGTCACTGGCCGCCCACAATCCAAGGAATCCAGAATTTCATCCTTGAATTTTTCCACGCTTGTGTAAGGAACGATTTCACCGATCATCCCGCCTGCACCGAGATATTCGATGTAGCCGACTACTTTATCTGTCTTTTCTTCCATTATCTTTCCAACCTTTCCCAAAAAGATAGTTTGTTCCCGTAGCGTTCATCCTGCGGGCGTACCTTTGCGGTGGGCAGTTCACCGCTTGCCATATCTTCGACTTGCGGTAGAAAAAGTAGACGGCTGTATCGGTCTGCTTGGTCTTTGGATAAGCCCACGACTTTATCACCATTTAGCCCGCAGATGAGAAATCGCCCGCGCACGGTAATTCCCTCGTCATTGACCTGTCTGTTATATTTCAGTCGGCTTTGGGCTTTGCTGCATATCAGCCCGATGCGAGGTGTGCCAAACGGTTTTAGAATTTGGCTTTCACCCTCGATTACCTCGGAAACCGCAGTCGCCGCACTGGAAAAACCCGCTTGATAAGGGCAGTAGCTGGGTTCAACAACTAATAATCTCGTCATCGGTGTCCCCCCTCATCTGCTGCCGTGCTGGTGGGCGCGGGCATAGTTTTCCAGCAGTTTTACGATAACCTGCTGCATCTGGTCGCTCGTAAATCCTTTGGGAAAATAGCGCTCAACTTTAGCAACTGGAATCATAAGCTGCGGGTCTCGCGGCTTTACACTTGGCGGCTTGGCGGCCATAATGTGCTGGATTTTTTCTAGTGTCAGTACGCTTTCCTTGCTGGCCTCCTTGAGTTTTTGTGCTTGAGACAGTGACGGGGTACAGCCCTCGGATTCCATATAGGACAGGAAGTCCTCTTGTTCTTCTGGGGTAAGGTAGCTAAGTTCTACGGCGGGAGTGGTTTTTAGCTTGCCATCATCCACCATTTTCATAAGTTCGGGGGTGAGTTTGTTCAGACGGATAAAGCGCTGCACTTGCTTAACACTTTCACCGGCTTCATCCGCGACAATTTGGTTTGAACGACGCTCATCAAAATTCGGGCCAACTTGGCCCGAATTTATTTTTGACGGTCTGCCGCTCTTTCGCTTTATGGCTTCCAGCTTCATCTGATACGCTTTCGCCTTTTCACTCGGTAGAATATGTTCCCGCTGGCAGTTGCTATCCACCATCAGAATAATAGCAGTATCATCGTCCATATCCCGCACGATGCAGGGCATAGTCTCCACGCCCGCCCGCTGGCTGGCATGACAGCGGCGGTGGCCCGCTACAATTTCATACCCACCATCTTTCCGGGGGCGGACAATGGCCGGGGTCATGACACCGTATTCCTTGACACTGTCCACCATTTTGTCCATCTCGTCATCGTCACGGACTTGAAAAGGGTGATTTCGAAAGGGATGTAGTTTCGTCAGCGGCAAAATTTGGATTTTCTCTAATTTTGCGTCCTGCCGCTCCTGCTCACTCGAAAACAGATTATCGAGCGAGGGCAGATTGATGTTGCTGCCGTACTCTCTCATTCTCCGTCACCTCCTTGGCAAGCGCTTTGTATGCCAAACTGGCCGGGCCGTTGGCATCGTAGGTCAGCACGCTATGTGTACTGGCAGCGCTTTCTGCCGTGCGCGTACTGACCGGGATTTCTGCACGGTAGATTTTCAGCGCGTGACCGTAGGCGCTGCGCAGGGCGGCGCATACATCTTTGGATAGGTTGGTGCGCTTGTCCACCATCGTCAGCACAATGCCGTCAATATCCAGCCGGGGATTGATACGGCGCTTTACTTGGTTGACGGATTTGAACAGGGACACCAGACCTTTGAGGGCGAAATGCTGTGCCTGCACAGGAATCAGCACTCGATCCGCCGCAACAAGCGATGCCACGGTGATGATGCCAAGCGAGGGCATACAGTCGATCAAGCAGTAGTCATATTTATCCTTAAACGGCTCCAGTGCCTGTTCCATGATTTTCTCGTGCGCCATAACATTTACAAGGCTCACTTCCATATCGGACAGACCAATGTCGGAAGGAATGAAATCCACCTTTTCTTCATGGTGAATTACCACTTCTGGCGACTTTTCGTCCTTGATAACAGATTCCATTAGGTCGCTGATTGTTGCGCCGTTTTCGGTGCCCTCATAGCCGAGATAGCTGCTCAAATCGCCCTGCGGGTCGGCGTCCACCAACAGAACCTTGTAGCCCATAGCCGCCAGTGCTGTGCCGAGGTTTACTGTGGTGGTCGTTTTGCCCACACCGCCTTTTTGGTTTGCAACTGCAATAGTTTTCATGTTCCGCTCCTTTACCGTTCCATGCTGATAAGTCTACGAGCCGCCAGCAGATAGTCGTTATAGTCCTTGCCGATGGCCGGAGGTGTGTCCTGCACGATATATCCCCGTTCTGTCAGCCTTTTTGCCACAATTTTTGTAAAGTTCCTGCCGGGTTCATCACGGTCAAAGCAAAGTGCCACGCGCTTTACTTCGGGATGCTGCTGCAAAAAGTAGTCAATCGGCTGATGGTTCAACCCACCCAGCGCCAAGTAGTGGACACTGCGCCACGGGGAATCGTGTTTGTACTGCCGTAGCGTTGCGCCGGACATGGCATCAATGGGGGCTTCGTAGATTTCCACGGTATCGCAGTTTTCTGATTCGGCGGGAATCAGAAAGCCATACTGTTTTTGGCTGCCCGCGACATCTCCGCGAAAGCTGCCTTGACAGCCGCGCTGAAAAGCAGAGCGCGGTACGCCGTTTTCATCTTTGCCCACAAAAACGCAGTTGCGGTAGTTGCCGCGCGTAGTTTGGTATAGGATTCCACTACCCACACAGTAGCGCAGTACTTTCGGGCTGATGCCACGGTGCATCAGATAGGCCGTTGCAGCTTCGGTGTTTCGATCTGCGGTGGGTAACTCAAACGGGCGGGTCGTGTGCTGCTGGGGAGAAGAAGCCTTAGCCGTCTGAATAGAAACAGGCGCGGGAGCCATTGCACTCAACAACCGTACCGCCGAGACAAAGTCCATGCCCTCAACCTTTACCAGATAGTCGAGTGCATTGTTGCCACCCTTGCTCTGCGAAAACCAGTGAAACAGCCCATTTGCGGGCGTGATAACAAGGCTGCTGTGCGTCTTGGTGCAATACTCCTTGTCTGTTTTGCGGACAAGCTCGCCGGGATGGTAGGTTTCAAGGTACTGCATGACGCTGATGCGCCGTGCAGCCTCAATATTTTTTTGATATTTGCCCATGATGACCTCCGATTTTTGAAATTAAAAAAGCACCTTGCCTGTGGACAGGTAAGATGCTTATAAGAGCCGATATTCTCTTTTTCAGTTGGCTGTTTCTTCAGCCAGCTGGAGAGGGGGTGTGGGGGAGAGGAACACTGGGTCGGTATTCTACTAAAATGGTACACTTCCCCCTTGTTGGCGATATTGACATTCTAAAATGAACGATTTATAATGAGAAAAACGGTGGGGCATAAAAGCCTCGAATCCACAGTAGCTTTTTTCATCGCCAAAATCGCACCAAATGAGTCTTTTTTGGCGATTTTCGTCGCCAGCTTTTTTTCTGGCGACGAACCTGGCGATTTAGTCTGATTTTCACTACGAAATCAGACTAAAAACTCCGTCATAATAACTAATGCCTCTTGCTCGTGCGCCGATGCCATTTGTCACTGTTGCACAAGAAAAACGGGATTTTAAGATTTTCGTGATTCTCATAACCGCTTGGTCCCGGGTTCAAGTCCTGGATGGCCCACCAAAGAAAAGCTTCTGCCGTAAGGTGGAAGCTTTTTTTATAAAAAGGCCATGCAGGACTTGAAAGGACGGCCGAGCGAGAGCGAGGTAATGAACAGTCCAGTGGACTGTTCATTAGTCCGTGGGTGTTGGGCCCCTGGATGGCCCACCAAAGAAAAGCTTCTGCCGTAAGGTGGAAGCTTTTTTTATAAAAAGGCCATGCAGGACTTGAAAGGACGGCCGAGCGAGAGCGAGGTAATGAACAGTCCAGTGGACTGTTCATTAGTCCGTGGGTGTTGGGCCCCTGGATGGCCCATCAAAGAAATGCTTCTGCCGTAAGGTAGAAGCTTTTTTATAGAATGGCAGACAGGGATATAAAAGCAACGACTTTGCCCCTCCCTATGAAAGCGATTGTTTGTGGCGTAGATTGCAGTTTTTTGGCAGTTATGCTACACTAAAATAATAGTGTGAAAATGGTAAGGAGAAAAAATAAATTGAAACACAACACAGCGGCCGGAGCTCATTTTCCGGCAAACTTGGCTTTGTCCTGTCGGCAGCCGGCGCCTCGGTTGGCTTGGGCAATATCTGGCGGTTCCCATACCTGGCGGCAAAATATGGCGGTGGAATTTTTCTGCTGATTTACATTCTGCTGGCGGTCACCTTTGGCTATACAATGATTATGGCAGAGACAGCGTTGGGACGGATGACCCGGAAAAGTCCGGTTGGGGCCTTTGCAGCTTCTGGAAGGGGACGCTGGCGTGCATTTGGAGGATGGATCAACGCGGTAATTCCCATTTTGATTGTGCCGTATTATTCGGTTATTGGCGGTTGGGTTATCAAGTATCTGGTGGGGTATATTACCGGTCATGGCAGTGAGCTGGCACAGGATGGGTATTTTTCCTCTTTCATCGCCAATGGCGCTTCGGTGGAAATCGTATTCCTGCTCTTTACCCTGCTTACACTGGGCATCATTTTTGCCGGTGTCCGCAATGGTGTGGAGCGTGTTTCCCGGATGATGATGCCGGTACTGGTGGTGTTATCAGTAATTATTGCAGCTTATTCAGTAACACGGCCCGGTGCGCTGGAAGGAGTGAAGTACTTTTTGGTACCGAATCCGGCCAATTTTTCATGGATGACAGTGGTTACAGCCATGGGCCAGATGTTCTATTCTTTGTCCATCGCAATGGGTATTTTAGTAACATTCGGCTCTTACATGAAAAAAGATGTGTCCATTGAGGGATCTACCAAGAACGTTGAGATTTTTGATACGCTGATTGCAATGATGGCCGGGTTGATGATCATTCCGGCGGTGTTTTCGTTCTCTGGTGGTGACCCGGACACCCTGCAGGCCGGTCCCGCACTGATGTTTATTACGATCCCGAAAGTTTTTGAAAGCATGGAACTTGGTTCGCTGGTGGGTGTGCTGTTCTTTGTGCTGGTGCTGTTTGCAGCGGTGACAAGCTCTATTGCATTGACAGAAAGCGCGGTATCGACTTTTGAGGATGAACTGGGATGGAGCCGCAAAAAGGCTGCGGCAGTGATTGGGATTATTATGGTGCTGCTTGGAAGCTTGTCGGCGCTTGGCTATGGCCCGCTGTCGGGCGTGACCGTTATCGGGATGCAGTTCCTTGACTTTTTCGACTTCCTGACAAACTCAGTTATGATGCCCATTGCGGCCATTGCAACCTGCCTGCTGGTGACCAGCGTGATCGGCGTGGAAAAGATTGAGGAAGAGGTGACCCAGAATGGTCAACCTTTCCGCCGAAAAAAGGTTTTCAATTTTATGATCCGCACCCTTTGCCCGGTGTTTGCTGCCATCATTCTGGTAAGTTCTGTGGCGAATGCCCTCGGGTGGATCTCGATGTAAAAGAATTTGATATTATCATACCATATGGGAAAATGGATTTACACCCCCTCAATATGATTTACAGGCGAAACCTTTGGCGGCCAGCGGTTGAAAAATGGTTTGAATAAAATCTCCGTGGGATCTGATATGCTCCCTATATAGCGAACAGTGAAATAAAAACACTGAAAGCTATATAGAGAGCATTTATGTGTTTTTGACCAGGGTGGATCTGAAAAGTCGAAAATATCTTCTATTTCTACAAACACAGCCGGATTATGCGTTAAAAAGCCTTGGAATCCACAAAGGATTCCGGCGGCTCTTTGCCTTACATCCTGCTTGTGTTTGCGGAATATCCGTCATTTTCTTTGTTTTCAGATACCCCTTAAGGTGTATACCAGAAAACCGCTGAACACCGCTATGCCGCTGCTGCCACACCATCACCGAAGGCAAGAACGGCGAGGGCGCGACCTACATCAAGACGGCCAGGGGCTGGCTGCACATTGCCCATGGCGTGCGCAACACTGCGGAGGGCCTGTGCTATGTGATCTACCTGTTTGTGACCGATTTGAAAGAGCCCTGGAAAGTGATTGCCGAACCGGCCGGATTTTTGATCGCGCCGCGTGGCTGGGAGCGCGTCAGCGATGTTTCCAACGTGGTATTTACCAATGGTGCTATTGCGGATGATGACGGTAAGGTGTATATTTATTATGCCGCCAGTGATATGCGCCTGCACGTTGCTTCCACGACCATTGGCCAGCTTTTGGACTTTGCATTCAAAACCCCCGCGGACCCGCTGCGCAGCCGTGACTGCGTGGCCCAGCGTGTGGCGCTGATCGAAAAAAATCAGGCATATCTCAATCAGCAAGACCGGTAATATCGTGTACCCGTGCCCCCGGCGGGGGCGTCCACCCTGGCGTAATCTGGCTGCCCATGCTGGCGCTGCTGGCTTTGCTGGTGTTGGATGTCAGCGTCGGCGCGCAGTTCCCGGTGCCGTGGGGCGAGCCGTTGACCCTGCGCGGTGCGGCTAGCTTTTGCCTGGATTTCGCCCCCCGCCCGGAAGGTGTGGACGGCATCTGGCAGCGCCCTGAATGGCCGTGGAAAACCCTGCCCGCGTCTGATTCTGCAGGGGCTGGAGGAGACTGCGGCCTATCGGGATGAGGCAGGGAAACGGTACACCGGCTTTATGCTGCAGACCCTTGGTCTGCCTCTGCCCGGCGATTACGGCCAGGTGCCCGCAAAGCTGTGGTACCTGCACAAAGTGTAATGCGCAAAAATTGTGCGTCAACATGAAAATGATTCCGCGATATGACCCTATCATTTTATAATGTGCTGTGATATAATGAGGTAAATCGACAATGTCAATTCTAAAACTGACCCCATCCTGCAAGGATTACCTTTGGGGCGGCAGCCGCCTGCGCACCGACTTTGGCGTGCAGAGCGATTTGAACCCGCTGGCGGAAGCCTGGGTACTTTCCTGCCATCCCGATGGCCCCAGCTATCTGCCGGACGGCACCATGTTGGCGGACTACCTGGCCGCCCACCCGGAAGCGGCGGGAACAGACTGCAAAAAGTTTGAAATGTTCCCCGTTCTGACCAAGTTCATTGACGCCAAGAATAACATTTCCATCCAGGTACACCCCTCCAACGAGTATGCGCTGGAGCACGAACACCAGTACGGCAAGACCGAGATGTGGTATGTGCTGGACTGTGAACCGGGCGCGTTCCTGTATTACGGCTTTGACCATGAAATCAGCCGGGAAGAACTGGAAGAGCGCATCCGGAACAATACCCTGACCGAGGTGCTGAACGCCGTGCCGGTGAAAAAAGGCGATTGCTTCTTTATCCCGTCCGGCACGCTGCACGCTATCTGCAAGGGTGTTGTGGTGGCTGAAGTGCAGCAGAACTCCAACGTGACCTACCGTGTGTACGATTACGGCCGTGTGGGGGCGGACGGCAAGCCGCGCGCGCTGCATGTAAAGCAGGCGCTGGAGGTAATGCGCCGTACCCCGCCGGAACAGCATGATTTCAGCCCCCATCTGGCAAAATGCGATTACTTTACCGTGGATGTGGTGGCAGGTGGTTACACCGGCACGGCGGACGAGACGTCCTTTGTTTCGCTCCTGATTACCGAAGGGGAGGGGCGCCTGACCTGCGGCGGCGAAACGGTGCAGGCAAAAAAGGGCGACAGTTTCTTTATCACGGCGGGCAGCGGTGCCTATGCTTTAACGGGCAGCTGCAAAGCCCTGCTGACAACCGTTTGATTATTACCAAAGCAGAGTGAACAAGAACCCCGGCCTGCTGTGCAGCCGCGTATGCGGAACGCCGGCTGCGCCAAAACGGAGGCAGGGGAACCATGAACACAATAAGCTGCGTTTCTCCTTCAAATCCCTGTCCGGATGGTTCCCGGGCAGGGATTTATTGTAGTTGGAAATAAAACACAAAAAATACAATTTGTATATTTATCGAAAAACAAAACAGAATGAGCGATACGCGCGGCGAAACAATTCGTCACAATATGCAAAAAAACACCTGCATATTTGTCAAACATGTCAAAAATTGACCTTGCCCCCGGTGGGGGAGTCTGCTATACTTGTGAAGCATGAAAAAATGAGAACCGGGCTGTCTGTGCAGCCCGGAAAAGCAAAAAAAGATAACGATAAGGTGTCTTGTTTTGCGCAGGGCGGTAGTGGGGGCACTGCCGGACAAAAGAGGAAAGTATAAATGAAACTGATATTTGAATTTGCCCGCATTGCGGCGTTCTGCTTTGCGGGGGAGGTTTGCCACCTGGTGCTGCCGCTGCCCATCCCGGCCAGCGTGTACGGGCTGATGCTGCTGCTGGCGGCGCTGCGCTTTGGGGTGGTCAAACTGGAGCAGGTGCGCACGGCGGCGCTGTTTCTGACCGGCATTTTCCCGCTGCTATTTGTTCCGGCGGCTGCGGGCGTGATGGATCTGTGGGCGGATTTACAGGCCATGCTGGTGCCGGTGCTGCTGGCCTTGATCCCCATTACCATTTTGGTCATGACGGTGTCCGGCTGCGTGACCCAGCGCCTGGCAGAGCGGAAGGAGAAAAAGCAATGATCACACAAGTTCTGGAATCTTCCGCCGTATGGGGCGTGCTGCTCACGCTGGCTGCGTTCGGCCTGGGGGTGCTCATCAACAAGCGCACCGGCAAGGCAATTTTCAACCCGCTGCTGTTGGGCACGGCGTTTGTCATCGTGGTGCTCAGCGTGTTGAAAATCCCCTATGATACATACGCTGCCAGCGCTTCGCCCATCAGCTACCTGCTGCTGCCCGCAACGGTCAGCCTGGCAGTGCCGCTGTATGAAAAATGGGATCTGCTGTGCAAAAATCTGGTAGCCATTGTGGCCGGTGTGCTGGCCGGAGTTATGGCAAGTCTGTTCAGCGTGCTGGCACTGGCCCTGCTGCTGGACCTGAACCATGAGCAGTACATCACCCTGTTGCCCAAGTCCGTTACCACTGCCATCAGCATGGATGTTTCCCGCGAGCTGGGCGGCATTGCCACCCTGACGGGCGCCATTGTGATTTTGACCGGCATTGTGGGCGCGCTGGCGGCGGAAACCGTCTGCAAGGTGTTCCGCATTACCAACCCCATTGCCAAAGGCATCGGCATTGGTACGGCGTCCCATGCCGTGGGCACCAGCAAGGCGCTGGAAATCGGCGAAGTGGAAGGCGCGATGAGCGGCCTTTCCGTTGCTGTGGCCGGTATCATGACCGCCGTGCTTTGCCCGCTGTTCTCGGAATTGATTCACTAAATACAGAAGGCCCGCCCGCGCATCACTTGGTTTGTGGTGCGCGGACGGGCTGTTTGTATGCCGCCGGACGGCGAAAAACGGCATTTTTTGCAAGTTTTTTGCCCGGCAGCGAGGGCAGCTCTTGCCGCACGGCGGGTTCTATACTATAATAAAAATAAGCTGTTTGTATGTGCAAAATACAGAGAAAAAAGCGCAGCGCCGCCCGGCAATAGAGGGCTGGAATGTGCGGCGCTGACGGAGAGAGGATCATAAAATCATGGGATTTTCGTTTGTGACAGAAATTCCTTCCCCGGATGTCATTCGGGAAAGGTTTCCCCTTGCGCCGGAACTGGCCGCCCGCAAAAAAGAGCGGGATGAAGAAATCAAAAAGATCATTACCGGCGAAAGCGACAAGCTCCTGGTCATTGTCGGCCCCTGCTCGGCGGATAACGAGGAAGCCGTTGTGGATTATGTGTCCCGTCTGGTCAAGGTGCAGGAGAAGACGAAGGACCGCTTGGTGATCGTTCCGCGCGTGTACACCAACAAGCCCCGCACCACCGGCGAGGGCTACATGGGAATGATCCACCAGCCGGACCCGGAAAAAAAGCCGGATATGCTGGAGGGAATTCTGGCCATCCGCCATATGCACATGCGCGTATTGCAGGAAACCGGCTTTTCCACTGCGGACGAGATGCTCTATCCCGAAAACCTGCGTTACCTTTCGGACATTATGTCCTATATTGCCGTGGGTGCCCGCTCGGTGGAAAACCAGTTCCACCGCCTGGTGGCCAGCGGCTGCGATGTGCCCGTGGGCCTGAAAAACCCCACCAGCGGCGATTTGACCGTTATGCTCAACTCTGTTGTGGCGGCCCAGGTGCCCCATGACTTTATCTTCCGCGGGTGGGAGGTCCAGTGCCCCGGCAACCCGCTCAGCCACACCATTCTGCGCGGTGCGGTGAACAAGCACGGCCAGACCATCCCCAACTACCATTACGAGGATCTGCGCCTGCTGTATGAGCTGTACATGAAGCGCAACCTGAAGAACCCCGCCTGCATTGTGGATACCAACCACAGCAACTCCGGCAAGCAGTATATGGAGCAAATCCGCATTGCGAAAGAGGTTCTGCACAGCCGCCGCCATTCGGACGACATCAAGAACCTGGTCAAGGGCCTGATGATCGAAAGCTATATTGAGCCGGGCAGCCAGAAGATCGGCGAGCACTGCTATGGCAAGTCCATCACGGACCCCTGCCTGGGCTGGGACGATACCGAGCGACTGCTGTACGATATCGCAGAGCTTTCTTAAGGCAACACCGCACAATTCCCGCCTTACGGCTTAAGCACCGCTCCGGCGGCT
>ERZ1673738.726-NODE-726-length-55810-cov-85.397292_pt1 | contig 55810 bp, 75 predicted proteins | sample MGYA00580198_ERZ1673738 | MGnify/ENA primary metagenome ERZ1673738 (study PRJEB41218, sample SAMN15661784) | gut metagenome | host: Homo sapiens | place: Canada: London | collected 2015-08-20/2019-03-30 | study: EMG produced TPA metagenomics assembly of...
GTTACCTGCTTGATACTCATCTTGCACGAGATAAGAATTTCGGTGTCATGTCTGTGCCACATCACATCGTTCTTAAACTCGTTTACGCTCGAGTCGTTTTTGACTTCCTCGATGTACACGCCCTCTTCGTAAAGCGCTTGCCGTACAGCTTGTGTTCTTAAACGGGCGATGAGCTTGTTCATGATTGTCGCAGCGTTGTCACCATACAAGATGATGTAGAGCGTATACGACTTATAGAACGACACCGTATCGTCAACCTCGGTCATACTTACGTCGCCGTCATTTTCACGAGTTCTGAGTTCGAACAACATCAGCTCTTCGCAAGGACAAACGCTGTCAAATTCTTGTTTCGTTAAAAGCTTATCGAGCGTTGCTCCGTACGTTGTGAGCGCATTACGAACTCTGTCAGAAGGAAGTTCGGCTTGAGTAATCAACTGATTGCGTACGAGCTTATTAAGTTCATTGATGTCCGCAATCGTGTTCATATCAGCTTCTCTCCTCTCAAATATTTGATGTAGTCAGCGAAGTCTCTGTATGCGGCAAGTTGTATCATTGTAAGAGATGCCTCACGACAACCGTATTCGTCGTACGGATGCGTCTCATTGCATCTCAAAAAGTCGCCGTTATACTCGATGATGTCACCAACATCTATACGATACAGGCTCTTGCAATAGAACATGTACCGCACCTCAGCAGTGTTGCCGTCTTTCGACTGTCTTTCACGCTTTGTTTGAACTTGCAACGAACCTCGGATTGTCTTTCGTTCGTACTTTAACTTTGTGTTTCCGTACTCATCCACGTCGCCCGTTTTATTGACGACGTAAATCGGATAGTTAAACGAAAATTCCTCGATTGCGTCAAAGAAAAATGTAGGATCGACGAGATGATTTGTTCGCATATCAGTTCGCCCCCGGAATAGGATGGGACGTTACAACGAAAATGCTTGCAACGTTCTTCGTTTTCAGGAGCGCCCAAAGCGCAGCGCCGTAAGACGTTTGGTTCCAGAACTTTGCTTCGTCATCGGAACTCATTGTCTTATCGATGTCGTACGCTTTCGAAAAGCCCCCAACACTCATAGACGACAGTACGCCCTTTGTCGTACCGCCGCCTGCGATAGAGTCGAGCGTATCTCCAACCGGTGCCTGTTGTTGTTGAGCGATGATTGTCGCATAATGTGCAATACAATAGCTCATTGCAAGCTTCCAGTCAGAGCCATAAATGCTCTTGAAGATTTTGTTGTTCGCAATTTCATAGAGATTGTCGAACATCGTTTGACCTTCGTCGGTCTCCATAAATTGCTTAAACTGCGGCATCCAAAAGGTGAAGTCGGCGACCGTGAAAGGCGGGTTTTTTCTATCCGTTTGTATTCCGATTATCGCCATACTGACACCTCATTATTTTGCGCCAAGTTGTTTTGCAACTTGCATAGCATTATAGCAAATGTTGCCAACTTTTTGCCATTCTTTTGCTTTTGCAGCTGTCACAGCCCTTTCAAACATATCAACTAACGCATCTTCATTGCCGTAATCTTTCACACTGTCTTCAAGGTTCTTTTCTGTGACGCTGCCATTTATGACTGCCTGAAGATTTTCAATGTGACGATTTTCATCATCACGAATAGCTTCGATTGCCGCGTAAGACTCGTCGGGAATTTTGCCTTTAAGATTTTCAAGAGCGACGTTGTAAGCGTCAACAGCAGCACGTTCGTCCTCAAGCAGCGCGTTCACAGTTTGAAGAGGTGATGCTTCGTCTTTCAGCTGAATTGCTTTCACAGCCGAAACGGCTTCATCATACGTGTTTGCCTCGACCTTATACTTCTTGTCGCCCGTATCGACAATAAATTTTTTCATCGTTCTGCCTCCTTCTATGCAAAAGGCGCCAACAACATCGTTGTCGTTGTCGACGCCTGTGCAAAGATATTTGTTTGTGCCTTACTTCGTGAAGTCCCAGTAAGACACGACGCCGAATTCCGCATTGTTCGTGTTGTAAGGCATCTGAATTTCCGATACCTGACCGACGAACGCCGAAGTGTACGACATCTTGTCGATGTTGGGCAGCGTGATGTAGTGCTGCATCGGGTACGGCATATCGAGACGAACAAAGTCCTTGTCGTTCTTGTAAGCCACGATACGGCCGTGTTTGCCGGTACCCATGTCGTTGAGCGCGGGTCTGGACTCGATTTTAATTTTGACTTCGCCGGAGCTTTCGTCAGAACCGAGGTTGTGGTCCAGAATGAACTTGCGGAGCGTATTCGTGTAGAGCGCCGAGAAACGGGAGCTCAGGTCCGAACCGACGAATGTAGGAACGAGGAACGTATCGGGCATGATGCTGATGTTCATACCGCTGTTGAGCAAATACGTTTCGAAAACGCCGTTGAAGAAAGCCACAACATCTGCATCGGACATGCCCTTGAAGCCGCTGTTCGCCGCCGTAGCGGAGCCGTTGTCGATTGTGGTGACCAAAACGTTGTCGCTGTTGAACATACCGGTCGTACCTTCGATACCTGTGTAAGCAACCTTCTGAACGAAGAGGTCCCATCCGGCAACAATCGCGTTGCTGTAGATGTCCTGAATGCTTTTTTGAAGCGTAAGCTTCTTCATCTTTTCGAGCTCGATGAAGCGCAGGTCATATGCAACCTCGAATGTGAAGACGTTCACACGTTTCTGATTGAGACCGGCGTTGACACGCGGAATGTAGTTGGCGTTGTTTCCGACCACGTTCCGGAATTCGTTCATGATGCCCGCCCAGTCGACCGTGTAGTAGGAAACGTAATCGACGAAGCCGCCGCCCACGTCTACCGAAACGTCTTTCTGGTATGTGACGAAGTATTTGGGTTCGTAAAGCTTCGTGTGAAGCTTAGCGAGTGTTGTGGTCAGGAATGCGAAGTTGGTGTCATGCACCTTCGCGTCCCCGACGTATGCTTTACGCATACGAGAACCGTACATGTCGCTCAAGCCGAAGCAACGACCTCTGTGGGAGGCCGAAACGCTATCGACGAAGAAGTTTTTTGTCACGGTACTCGGAGTGAAAGTTCCTTCCATCTTGTTTTACCTCCTTAACAGATTTTACGTACTTCGGCAAGCAAGGTTGTACCCTGCTGCTCGTAAATGCCGGTGAACTCGTAACCAGGCAGTTCCACGATTGTACTCGCGGCAAGCTTGTCAGCAGTTGTAAGTTCCGCCGTCGCAAGAACAACTGCAACCTTTGCCCCGTTTTTGATTTGCGCCACTGTTGCATCACTCTTAAGCGAAAGTGCAATGAAACCGTTCATGAAAAGGTTGAACGCTTCACCCGGATAAGTGATGGGACCTTTGTTTTCTCCGCACCAAGTATCTTCAAGCTTGACGTTAGTCGCCAACACAAAGCCGGCAATCTCGTCGACGCTTGTAAGCGTTGTTGCTTTCTTGTAGTAGCCTGTCGTCGAGCCGTAGACCACCATGTCGCCGAATGCCAACGGGGTATCGCCTTCAACGATGCCACCCTCGACATTGTACTTATCGGAAACAGTGGGGTAGCCGCGCATGAGCTGCTTGATTTTGTCTTTGATGATGAGACTCATGATTATCTGTTACCTCCGTATCTTCTTGCCCAAGCCGCGGCAACGTCGTCTTCCTCTACGCTGTCCTCGGTCTTGACAGTCTTTTTTTCGATTGCGCCGGCACTCTTTTTGATGGAGTCCTTTGCCTTTTTTGGTTCATCGATATCGATGACCTCTTCGATTTGCTCTCCCTCGTCCTCGATTTCCTCTTCCTCTTCCTCTTCTTCCTCGACCTCTTCATCGGTGGTCGTATCAACAAGAGCGCAGAGCTTGTCGGCCATGCCGGCAAGTTTCTTGAGGGAAGCGATTTCCTCGGGAGACAGCACATCGTCTGTGCAAGTGTTGGTCAAAGGCTTTTTGGTCTCGTCTTCGTCGTCGGTCTTTTTGACCTCTTCGACTTCCTCGACCTTATATTCTTTGCCGTTCTCGTCACGAACATTGAATTTCATAAAGTCATGTCTCCTTTTAATCTTTATATGATTATTATAATACATTCAATGCAAAAGATATAATCATACGAAAAATTCTTTTACATCTTGAGTTCACAGTTTTAATTCTGAGAACATCTAATGGCCAAGTATAATATTCCTATTATACTCGACCAAAAGTATCCCAGAAGTCTTCCTGTGAATTACTTCGATACGTTTACTTTCTTCGTCATGTCAACAATTTCGTCGACTTTCTTGTCCCAGTATTCCGCATCGAATTCGTAACCATGTTCAATCGCGTAAGCCTGAAGCTTCGACATCACACTGTCTTTCTTGACGGCGCCTGCGGACTTGCCTTCTTTCTTAAGTATCGAAGATACGTCCGAGTACAGAGTCTCAGCATTCGCAATCAACTCGTTGCAAACATTAAGCATATCGGTCGTGGCTGCCGAATTTGCCGCTTCCAACTTAGCTCTTTCGGCTTCATCGGTGGTGTTTGCAAGTTGCTTATGAATTTTGATTTTCGACTTGATGTTTGCGACAAGTGCAATTACGAGCGGAACCGCAACAGCTACTGCCGATGCGACCGCGTATACAACTTTCAAGATTGTTTCGATGTTCTGCATAATACCTCCTTTGTCAACGACGAGGCAGTACAATACCAGGCATGCCAGGGCGACCTTCAACAGCAGACTGAAGCTTCGCCTTGGTGTCGACAAGGTCTGCTGCGATTGCTTCGAAACCCGTACCAACGAGCTCTTCGGCCATCTTAGCGGTAGTAGTAGTGTGCTGAACGGCGTCGACGTTATCTCCTGCAGTGTTGTCGTTAGACGCATCATGAAACGTTTCGGTTTCCTCCGATACCTCTTCAGCAACACTGTGGTCCGCGACTTGTTCGACTTCTTCGTGCTCGATTGTTTCGCTCGTCTGTTCGGCGGTTTCTGTCGAAGCGGTCTCGGTATTTTCATACGCAAGCATCGCATCGATGTTATTGATGAACTCGACGAGCTTGTTCATCTCGGGCGTCACCTTTTCGGCTTCAAGCTGAGCACGATACGGCTGTATCTGTTCTGCTTCAAGCTTTGCACGCAAAGCCCCGACTTTGTCGTCGATGTCTTTCTGCCGAGCGTCGATAAGCGTCTGCAAACGATGCATGTACGAAGCCCTTGTTTCGATAAGACTCATAGCATTTATTCTCCTTTCTAAAATTTATATCAGTCCTTGCCACGTAAGGAATAGATATACGACAGCTGCGATTGCCATAATGGCAATGATTGCGATTAGAGTCCACAAAAAGCCTTTCACAGCTTTCGGACGGTCTCCGTCAGATGCTCCCGCAATAAGAGCTCCAACCGTTCCCTTTAAGAGTTTGCTAAGCAAAAAGAACGGACTCAACACAAGTGTGAGCAGATAGAGCAAGAAAAGATTGAGCGGCTCTTCAATGCCGACGAAGCGCATGATGGGTTTGACGCCATTGTAGTGATATTGCCGTTTGCGTTCTCTGTTTGCCCATTTATCTTCAATGGCACGATGCTCGTTCTTTTGTTGTTCTGTTTGAAGTACTTCACTCGCAAAATCAACCTTTTGCTTTTCGAAGTCTGCGCGTTTCTCTTCAACTTCTGTGTGCTTGACTGCAGCTTTTTTGAGAGTCGATTTGACTTTGTCAACGAATTGCTCGTCTTCTGCACTCGCTTCAGCCAACACATTGAGCTTAACCTGTTCCATCACTGCGCCAAATTGCGTTTCAGGCACAGGCACTTGCAAAGGAGATGTGTCAGGCAAATTCTCAACGACTTCACTCACAGCTTTCGATACATTTTCAACATGTTCTGCAGCTTTAACTTCAGGCAACTCAACGTCATCTTTCGCTTCAATAGGAGCGTCCACAGTGTTGGACGTTCTATCAAGTCGAGCTTGTTCTTCTTGCATACGTTTAAGCGCTGCGCTTACTTCATTCATATCTTCAATCATGATGTATAACCTCCTTTTAGACTCGAACAAGTTTGCATGTTATGCTTCGTGCAAGCTGTCCTGTATCAAATAACGGGTGATTGCCTTTTTTGCGAGCTGCAACACTTGGTGCGTTGGGTGCGAGTCGACCGTCGTTTGAGTAAATTATCTCTCGAGCATAATTTTCCATGCGAATGCAAAGTTTATTTAGCTCGTTTTCAAGTCCTGTAATGCCATTTGTTGAGTATGCCTTTAGAGCTTTTTGCATCACATTCTTGATGAGTGTATTTCCATATTTTATCGTCATTTTGAGCACAGGCCGCGCCGGTAAATGATGTAGAGGCGACCCATTCTCATGTATGAACATCAATTCAGCATTCGTTATACCTACGCTATATGTTGTTTTGCGTTTTGTCTTCATGCTAAACACCCCGATTTGAATTTGATACTCGGGAATGCTCGCAAGATATTTTCGAAAACTTTCACCAACGTCACTCATTCTTTTACATACTTCTTAATGTATTCGGGTACTTTTTTACGAATGAGTATTTTAAGCTCGTTATCAGGCAGCAAAGACTCAGAATAAAGTGAACGCATTGCTTGAACAACTCTGTCATATTTGCCGATCGAATTGTTTTTACCAAGCTCATTAAGAACTTGATTCGTAAATACAACGACTTTGTGTCCGTTATCTTTCACTTTCGAAATTGCGTCCTCAATCGAATTTGCACGTACTTTGTGAATATGTGTTATTCCATCTTTTTCGAACTCAATTGTAAAGAGCTTTTCTTTTACGCTATCTTTAATCGCAACCGCTTGATTATTCTTTACATAAACAGAATAACCTCTGTCAGAATGATGATAGCCATAGCCTTCTTTCTCAAGCTCTTCTTTTGTCTTTGTTACAACCATAAATCTACCTCTTGGCAGTTGAACGTACTCTTCGTCTTTTGCACCAATAGGCTTATTTGCTTTTTTATAGTTCTCTTCCTCAACTTCTGTCCAAGAGTCCGTTGTTGTAATAGGCTCATTTTCAAATGCAAATGATGCACCTATACCGCGTTTATCTTCATAATCGATTTTCGTATATGAACCCTTTTGCTCAACACGCTTGATACGACCTTCGTATTGTTCTCCGTGATATTTCCATCGAATATTCATTCCGACATTGAGCTCGGTTCGTTTAATCAAGCGTTCATCATTCATATCTATAACTCTTGCAGGACCGTTTGTTACTTGATGCCAACCGTTTCGAGTAAGTTCAGCTTTAAGCAGTTCAGGCGTTGTGTTGCCCATTTCAAATTTCGTGTAACCCCAAGTACCTTCTTTCATCGAAAACGTTTTACCGATGTAGAAGTACAGATTTTTATCAATGTCCGACTGCATCACATAAATGATTTTATCTGTGCCAGGTGCTTTTGTCGATTGAATATCTTTCATATCACTATCTCCTATGAATACTTCGAATTTGCGAATAGCTTTTGCAGCACGTTTTGCAATAGACGTCATTTCAGGGTCGTCTTCCCAAGCTTCAAGCTTTATAGCAAGTCTATTCCACGCAGACTTATCACGAACGCCGTTTTGAAGTTGTTGAATAGCTTCATTGATAGCTTCATTTAGCTCTTTGACTTGAGGACCAGATTGTCTTGTTTTGTAGGGAACGATACCTGTCGATTTATGCGAACCCGCTTGACGTGCGTACATACCAAGTTCTTCTTTTAATTTTTTTGCTTCTTCAGTCATTCGATTAAACGTTAGGTCGTTAACGCTATCAACATAGAGACCTCGTCTTTCTGCCCAGTCAACATCATCTTTAGATGCTTGATAGCCCGCTCTAAATTTCCACTCTGGCTTAAATTTCTCAGCTTTCTTTTTGGCTTCTTCAAAAGAGAAAGCTTTAACTATTAAAGAACGAGTTCCTCCCCAAGGGTCTGTCATGTCAATCTGATGATACTCAGAGTCTTTTACTTTACTATCTCCAACCAATTTCTTTAAGAGCGCTTTTTCTTCATTTGTGAGATATTGATTTTCATCTCTATGCCAACGTAAGAGCTCTTTATCTTCTTGAGTCAAATGAATCGACACAGGCTTATTATACGATAATCTTTCATACAATCGTTTTCCTGCGCCACCTTCAATCATAGCCTTTAACGTCGCAGACTCTTCGGCAGACAACTTCGCCATATCATTAACGCTATCAACAATGCGTGCAATGCCCGCACGACTTTGTTTGCAAAGTGCAACATGATTGCCGCGTATGTTGCGTTGACACGGTTCATCATTGTCGTCGATATCGCAGTCGTAACCACAACTCAACTCTTTGTATTCACCGCTCTCAACAGCTTCGACTGCGTCTTTGTCTGTGATAACGAGCGTGCCCATCATGACAGGCTTTCCGTTGTCTTCGCCCTTATGAATATCGCGCACAAAACCAACCGCAAGCTCGTTGTGATTTTCAGCATTGACGTCGTGGTCAGGGTGCTCGATACACACCGCTTTGTTCTCAAATGAAGCCATTGCCTTGTCAGAAAACACCTCGTCGTCTGTGCGTTCAACGTTCACAATTTTGTCGGGGTCTTCGCATGTATCGCCAAAAAGCTCGCAACGTTTATATTCTTGTTTGCCGGTTCTGCTCAAAATGGCGTCCGTGCAAATCAAATAACCCTCAGGCGTTTTGAACTTGTGCGGGCCAAGTTTTTCTGTCACAAGAAAGCGCATTATCTATCTCTCCTTCATAAATATTATATCATCAAAAGTGCCCAAAGTATAATCAGAGCGACAAACTTGTGTTGCCGAATTTCGTCGTAAATTGAACGTCACAATGATAGTTGTATTTATCGAGATTGCTCGTAAAACTCGTAATCTCCAACACGTCTTGATGCTCTTGAATTGTCTTCATTACGAATGTATCAATCGTAACTTTTGCTGTGTCGTCGTCAACGAGCGGCATGCCATACTGATAGTTATACCAGAGCTCGTGTTGTATGACACTCAAGCATTGAATGAGACAGTCTCTGACCATCGTGTTTTCGCTTGAAAAATTGTCGTGTTTGTCGTTCGGATTGACGAACTTTGCTGTGCCGTCTGTGTTCGTTCCATACGACCCAAACCACACAATCGCACGTCGTCTTGTTGTGCCCGAACGTTCGTCCATAACTCGCCTGACTCTCATACTACGAACACACCTCCTACATCATTTTCGTCTGCCCAGAATGAATTTCCACCTTGACCATTCGCATCAGCCCAGACCAAAAAGTTAACCATTTCAGTAATTGTGTACGTATATCGAATACCAAGATGCTCGATTGTTAAGTAACCACCTCTAAAAAGTTTACCAATATTGTCTGTTACGTCTTTATCTTCATTGAGATATGCGTCAACACTTGTGTCATATGTACTATTGTATATAGGCAAAATTCGAAGACCTGCGTCTGCATAGTATTGCATGACTTGCTCATATGTACCGTCGCAATAGTTTCGAATGATTTGCGCCTTAATGAGCGTTAAGAACTCTTTATCTGTCAACGACACAGTCGCAGCTGTTTTTGTCGTCGAAGTCGCAGTCTCGTAATACTCGAGTGAAAACGTTCTGCGTAAGCCGAAAAGATTGCCAATCATGTCAAGCAAATCACAATTGTCGTCGTAATCTTTGAGCTGTGAGATAATGCTAAGAAAGTCGTTGTCATAAATGTTGAGCAAGTACAAGAGTAAGTCACTTGTAGGTGAGACACCTTTGAACTCGCTTATTGCGATGCCCATATTATCGTCGCCCTCTCCCATCATGAGCTCATACCACAGTCTGAAATGTTCGACAAAACAGTCATCATTGCGCAAATATAGTGGAAGCTTTCGTTCGTAGTATCTGAACTCTCGTATTGTCAACGGTATAAGATGCTTCATGCTGCCTCCTTACTGAATTGTGAGCGTGTACGTTCCATCAGTCTCCTTGTTGAACGAAAACGTCGAATACTCGTAATATGTGTCGGGATTGTCTGTACTCGCAACACTGACGTTCGATGCGCTCACAGTGTATGTTCTCTGACCCTTGAACTCAGGGTCAGCCCCAAGAATTGCGATGAAAATCTGGTCGGCGTCAATGCTGTCACCAAGCTTGATGTTGTTCGCATAATTGTAAACTTCCTGAGCAATCGTTGCAAACTCGTTTTCTATGAAGTATTGTGTCGGTTTGATTTTCGCAGTGATTGTCGGCTTAATCGCGACCGCTTTCTTCCAGTACACGAATTGATTGAGGTAATTTATCGTAACACCGAGCATTTGAGGAATAAACTCATATGATTTTGCTGTTCCGTTTGTCGAAGTAGCTGTTGAAGCAGTTGTTTTGATGCCGGGCGTCAATTTTGTGTAAATTAAATCACCAATTGTTGCATCAGCAATGTTCAAACCGTTTTGCTGACGAACGATAATGTACATGTTATGCGGAGCAATGGTCGTACCGTCTTTTGCAGTAGCATTCTCCAAAGTGTTGTTGTTGTAAATACTTACATCGTCAATGCCTGTGACTTCCAACAATGCGCCCACAAGACTTTCAAGTACGCTTATCCCATTTGCTCCCGAAGATTGTGCACGTCTTTGCCTCAGCTCTGTGTCACTCTCTTCATTGCTTCCACGAACTGCGTTTTCAGTTTGCTCGACCTTCAAGTTCATGACAAGAAGCGTCTGAGCAATCCATCCTGCAGGAGCATCGACAGGTCCAGGCTCTGTACAAGTGACCTTAACCTCAGCACTTTCACCAGGTCCAAGTGTTACGCTCACATCACTCACCCATTCGGTTCCGGACTTGTCAACGAAAGTGATTTGATTTGTGACGTTGCCGTTTTCGTCTGTGTCACCGAATGTGACAGGGTCGCCTGTCGTAAGCAAGCTCGTTATGATAATCGACGCAGTCGACTTTGTTGCACCCATTCGATTGACGTTTGCCAATCTACAAAGTGCATCAAGATAAACGCCGCTCGCAGTATCAACGTTGAGATTTGAGTACAGGCTCTTCATGACCTGCAAGATGTTGTTGATGATGAGAGCCATGTCATTGACAAACACGCCGTCAGCGCTTGCCGTGCTCAGGTCAATGTCGGACCCGTACACCTCTTTGTAGCGTTTGATAATCACGTCCCTTACATCGACGAACTCTGCAACTTCCATACCTGCACTCGCAAGTCTTACGAAATTGCCAATTTCAAACTTTCTGTCTTTAAGCATTCTCTTATACCTCCGGTTTTCTGTAGATTAAGCCAACGACAATACCGTACGCCTTTTCGTGATACAATGTCGTTTTAGAGTCCGTGTTTGCCTGACCTGCTTTGAATGCATTCAAGCTTGCTCGAAAATCGTTGTTCGTGAAAATCACCAACACTACGTCACTCACTTTAATGTCGAGGCCTTGCAACTTGATACACTCAATGTTTGTGTTGCGATCTGTGATGTACTCACATCTCAAAACATCACCGTCTATCTCACGAATGACACAAATATCTGCAACATTCAGTGTTCTGAACACATTATTTTTGAGCGCAAAGCATACGTCTAAGAACGAACTGTTTTCGGTATCGTTTCCGTGTGTCATTAGCCAATCTCCTTTGCAAGGTATGCCGATATTCTCGACCTCGTCTTAGCATAGATTTCGAGGAAGAAGTTCTGTCCTCGATTTTCGAGTTGATAGTGCATCTCGTAAATCATATACTGACCGTTCTCGTCGAGTAAGCCGCCAAGATTTTTCGTTGCTTCGCTTTGAGATGTCACGTTGATTTGAATGAGCGAGTTGTCCATCACGATTGTGTCGCCACATTGAAACGCAAACGTTGGCATTACAGAGAACACCAAACCGTCAGCTGTCATACGAGGAAACCCGTTCGTTAAGAGCAACGTATCTTTATTAAGTTTTATGACGCGTGCGTTGCTCTTGTTCGCATCGAACAATGTCATGAATGAGTTGCCAATACAATCCGAACTCGATATGTACGAGCCATTTTTAGTGGTCTGGTCATTGACCCATTCTGCAGCAGTTTGATTGTACGCATTCTCGATACCTTCTAAGAATTGCTTCTTGAATTGTGTCGAAATATTCGGGTTCGGTACACCTCCGGCTTTGCACACAAAGTTTATCGCTGAGTACATGTTGATGCCAGAGTTAAAACTCAAATTGATACGTCTTTGACCATAAGTTGCAACAAGGTGCGAAGCACAAAGTATTGTGACAGTGTTGGTGTCAACACTTTCTCTAAGATTTGAGATATACATGACGCCACCCTCAAAAATTGTCTGAACACCGCTCGACTTATACCCGCACTCAATCTTGATATTATAGAACTGTCCAGTGATAATTTGCACAATTTCAACGTAAGTCAAGTTCGAGATTTTGACTGTGCAATTGTCTTTAAGTGTGCTCATGAACTTGTTGCCGTTCACAGATATTGCAAGACCGACACCGCTTTCATTCTCTTCAAAAACGAGTTGCTTGTTTTTCCCGTTCTGTCCGGGACTTTTCGTTGTGAGCGTTATTCTTAAAATTCGCATCCAAGCTTTAACTGCCACGATGTCACCTCCTTGCTTAGTATTTGATGGCCTCTTGAATTATTTTTGTGAGCGCCTCAGAAAAATCGACCGGACTTAATTGTGCTGCACAAATGAAGTACCGAGTCAAATCGTTCGGGTCAGCGTTTGCGTCTCGAATGAGATACACTCGACTTTTGCTCGTACTGAAAAGCATGTTATTGTCATTGCCGTCAGTGAAAGCATTAATTGCGCAGTTTGTGTTGGTGCACTTGATTGTTGTATCGTTGATGTCGCTAACGTTGAGCTTGTATGCATAGCCCGAGTCAACGTTGTTTCTCTCAAAGTTGAAAATGTAGTATGAGCCGTCAATGTTTACGAGTGTCTCTTGAGCTTTGTTTTCGCTCACACTCCACACTTTCATCGCACCATCAAGCATTCGAATTTTGTTGTGAATGTTGCCATAAAACGCCATAAAGCGCTTGACTTCTTTGTCTCTTTTCGTCGCATTCTTGTAATACACAAACGCCTTGATTTTATAAGCTCTTTTCTTGATGAGCTTAAACAACGCGAAAATGCCAATAACGACTGCAGCCACAGCTGCAACAACTGCACCAACGATAGGGATTGTCGAGATTGCCACACCCAACGCAACAAGTGTTGATGCAAGTGCTGTTGCAACTGCTGCACCGATGCCTATTGCAATGAGCGACCCAACACTTATCGTTGCAAGATACTCGAGAAAGTCGTCGGCTGCAAGATTGTAGTCAATGAGCGCTTGCAAAACCTCTTCATCGACTGCGTCCCAATCAAGCAATATGTCAGAGAAGTTCGATGCATCGGCGTATGTGATGTCCGGTGCGAATCTGTCGTCAGGGTCAACATCGTAGACTTGAACGTCTGCTCGTAACGCTTCCCTGAAGTTGAACGTAAAGCCAAGCGAGTTGATTTTCTCAACCCAATTGATGCTCTGCAACACCATGTTTTCACGCACAGTGAATTGCGGTGTGCTGTCTCTATCAACGATTTTGATTTTCGAGATTGTACAAAGAATACCCTTGTCTTTGATGTCTTCGAAGATTTTCTCAACTCGTGCTAAGCTCTTTCCTGCTTTGTCGATAAGTATCGCCTTTTTGCCGTTGAGCGAGAACGTTCCGTTAAGTGTCAAGTCAATCGGGTTCTTGTACATGTGGTCGGCCATCGGAGTTCCGTTCACAGTCGGGTGTTCCGTCACAGTCGAGCTCGCAGTGATGCCAGTATCGTTGACAGTATCGAGAATAATCGAAATCGCGTTTGTTGCATCGTTAGGGTCGATATATGATATGAGAACTGCGTATTCCACGTTAACCTCCTAAGCCTTTTTTCGCCTCGACCATTTGTGCGTTGAGCATGTCAAGGTATGCTTGTTTCTGAGAGTCCGTTGTGCCGTTGAACGTGTTGTTGTTACTGAACGTTTGATTGACGACGCTGTTATTCGAAGTGTAGCTTCCAATGATGTCGTTTATGTTCGCAAGCTTTTCTTCATCAGAAGTTTGTTCGCTTCCTCCAAAGAAGTCCATCAGCCAACCGAGTGCATTCACAATGAACTCCATCGCACTCATCGAGAGCTCCATAAATTTTTTGATGGTGTTCTTGTTCTCCATAAAGAACTCGATGATTTCCATTTGCATATCGAGCTTGAACTCTTCCATCTCAATCTGGAACTGCAAATATTTGTCGAAGAAGCCACTATCATAGAGCTGTTCGTACTTCTCAGAGTACTTCGTCATTATCTCTTGGAACTTGCTCTTTTGTGTGTCATTCATGTACCAGAGGTCTTCCTCTGTCTGAATGTTCAACATCTGCTTGGCTTTGTCGAAACCGTATGACTCGCTTGCAGAGAACCCGTAATTGAACACATTCTCACGAGTGTTCGCGTTAGTTAAAAGCGAGCTCTGAAGTATTGTGCCGAGCTCGCTCCAAGCATCTTTGAAAAGATTTCCTATTGAGCTCAAAAAGCTTTGCGCAAGACTTGAGAGCTTGTTGAGGAATTGACTTTTGAGGTTGCCAATCATAACCTCTGTACTCTCATCGAACTCGGTTTTGAAGTTTTGACCGAACTCTTCTTTCAGGCTCTTATTGCTGCCAATGAGCTCCCGCATATATTTCGTAAGCTCTCTTGTCGTTGCATCTTCGAACTTGTCGCCTTTGCCTTGAACTGCTTTGTATTGGTCGAGCATCGACTGAGCTTGCTGCAAACTCGAACGCCTTGTGTTGTAGTCATCGAATTGCTCACGCATTTTAGCAATGCCTTCATCGCCGCCAAAGACTTTTATTTTGCGAAACGAGTCGAACAGCTTATTAATCTCTTTGACGCTATCTTCGTCGGGTGTAAATCTTACTCCCATATCAAGATGAAACTCGTCCATTGTTCGACCTCCTTGTGATTATATTTGGTGGACCTGCCGAGAATTGAACTCAGGTCTTACGACTTCCCGTTTAGGGTCTTAATCACAATCGACACCATTTCAGGCCCATGTGTGCGGCGATTATTTCACGCCGCCAAGTTTATTCGCCCACTTTTCAGTGTAGAAAGAGTAATAAGAGATGTTGTGCTTTTGTCTGTACTTGTCAAAGCAACCACACCAGATGAGACTTGGCAAGCCTATCACAAACAAGAACAGCGGTCCGAGTATCAAGCTCTGAATGCAATGCCCGAACTCATGTTTGTATGTGTCCTCGTCAGGTGCATAAAAGCAAATTATGAATGCGCCCAACGAGATTGCTCCGCTCAATTTTGTACCCAACACTGTCGAGGCGCTCGCTTTTCGATACCAGACGTGGCCCTCAATCTTGTGAGACACGCATAAAAGAAGTATCGCGCCTACCAGAGTTTGGAGAATTCCCCAAGTACATTGCACAAACCAAAATAGAAACCTTTTCATGATGTACCTCCTCGAGTTCCCATGTTTAATTCTGAGACTCTTTGCGTTAGGTAAATAATTCCTATTACCTTTGCTACGAAGTATCTCAGAAGTCAAACGATAAACTCACGTGTTATTTCCTGATTGCTTTATGAATTGAACTCTTATTGTATGCGTTCACTGTGTATAATTCATACAAGTCAAGAGCCTCCTCGCAATCATAGACGTCTCGCAACTCCGCCAGTGTTGCAAGCTTGCTCGATATGAGTGCATAAATTATATTATCAAGCCGCTCACATTTGAGCAAGTCCAAGTTACCTTCAATAGGCGCACTCGGTGCGAGTGACTCTATTCGGCGGACTTCTCGAAAAAAGGCGTCAAGAACTCCTTCATGAAGAACTCGACAAGCGCCTGAATTCCTGCAAAGTCTTCTTCGATGCCAGCAGGCAAATACACATTTGCATCGACCTGCTTGACAGGTAGCCACTTTTCACCGGCTTGCACCTCGAGTCTTTCGAGCACGTCTGTGAAAAATTGCTTCGCACCCGCAACACTCTTCATGTCGGATGCTAAGCGCAATGCGAGTGCCTCAATCGCGTTCATCTTACGAATGCGATAAGTGTTGTCTTTGTAGACGAGAGTTTTCTGTTCCATTTATGTTTTCCTTCATTTTAATCCGTAATTACTTACATAGAGTATTTATTTATCGCGTCACTTTCAGCAACGACATTAAATTGAATTTCGTTGGCGATATTACGTATTTGGTCGGTAAATCTATGTACATCCTATCCAATTCCCACTTTTCCATTTGCTTGTTCTCCTTAAGCCCTCTCTCTTGGCTTGCCTTCCAATTCGCGAATGTCTCCGTGAATACGTTTAAACTCGGCTTTCTTTTCTTCCAGATTAGGAATGGCAACCCCTGCCATTGCCTGCAACAAATCCTCGTTAAGAGGTTGCAGCTGCATTTTCAACTGTCTTATGTCTCTTCTTCGTTTTATTTCTTCTTTACTTATGAAATACACGTTTGTCATGCTTGCTCTCCTTTATCTTTATTACGAATTGCCTATAAAGAACCCTGCCGTAGGGAATGACTCGCTTTCGTCCAGACGAACCTCTCTAGTCATATACACCGCGTTCTTGTCCTCCGCAACAAGCCCGATTGTCAAGTAGACGTCAGTGCCTGACTCATAAACGAACAAGAGGCAATCGTAATCTTTCATTCCGCCGTTATCAATTGTCGCCTTGCCCTTTATTATTTGCTTCCCGTCGGCTGTTCCGTCTCCGTTATATATTGTTGAACACAGCTCGGACATATCCATTTCTTGATATGCATAATCTGTTTGCGTTTTGTAAATATTCACGGACGACGCAAGCAAAATATCTTTCAACTTCGCGCCGATAAGATTTTCGTCATATCCGTTATTTGTGGTAAAGTTAAAAGAAATATAGGCGTCACCGTAATGAGTCGGAATTGAAGCATTGGGAATCACTGTCCAATAAGAACCTATATTTCCGCCCCCGCTGCCGCCACCCCCTCCGCCGCCATCTATGGTGTCTGTAGTGATAATATCACCATTATCACCCACGACAAGGAATTGCCCTGCAAGTCCCGTCCCAAGATTTTTGTCCAGCTTGTTGGGGACATTGTTTATATTCACAATCTGTTGAGAGGTTAAGGCGTCTTGCTTTTTCGATAATTCTTGTTCTACTTTATCGTCCAAGTTCGAAAGATGTGTTTCAATCGGAGTGATGATAGATGCCTTTAACGCATTAGCAATATTTGCAACGCTGCTATTCAAGTCAAGGTCAGGAAGCGTTTCAAGCTCGTCTGCAAGCTGCATGAGTGCAGCCACAACGACGTTAGCCTGACGAAGCGCGCTATTTACTCGAATAGCGCTTGCGGGATCGCCAGCTACAAAGCCATTGACTCGCTGAGAGTCCTCGGCGAATACTGATTGCTCTTGAGTTGTGGTTCCGGGTTCGACTTTATCTATCCAGGGAACGAACTTATTTGCCACAGTGTTTTGCCTCCTTACACCTCTCTGGATAGCCAGCCGCGAGTAACGGTCGAATTGCGACTAGTAAAAGATTGCATTGCGTCAAAGTTCGCATAAGTCGAACCATCATTAACATATTCACCGCTAATCTCGTTTAACACGTCATTTGCAATGCGGACAATGGTATACGCATTATTGCCTATCATATATTTACCGCACGGTATGATCGCTTGTTTACTATTACATATCGCAGATAAGATAGAGTCGAAAGTGGTCAACCGTTGACTTTGACCGACATCAAAATTGAATGCGTCATCTTCAGCTTTCATTATCAAGTACAATATCGCACCAATACTAAAAGAGTTATCAGTGCGTCTAATAAAGCACTGCAATGCATAAACTCTCAGCGGTGAATTACTCGGCGAGTAGACTTCCTCTATCTCCCCCTCCTTATTGAGGTACTCATAAGGTGTGTTGCTTCTCATTATGCATTGCCTCCTTCAGCAATCTCGCTCAGAGAGCGTCTTCTACGTCTTCCGCCCTCAACATCGTTGAGCCTGAATTCATTGTTCGCTTCCTGTGCGGTCGCAATGTCTTTTGCCTGCTTCTCGTCAGGTTCCTGCTCGACTTCCTGTCCGATCGTAATGACCTTGTCCTCAGCAAGCTTCTTGACCGAGGGCCAGTCTTTGATTTCGACAGGGTAGAAGCCTACACCCTGTTTGATGAGCACCATGTGCTTGGGCCAGAGCGGGTTGACCTTGAGCCTATCCGGTACGTGTGCGTCAGGATTAGTGACGTCCTTGTTTTGCAAACCCGTCGTGACCCGAATAGTCACATCCGATTGAATTTGTACGAACTTTGCCATAGTCGTGTCTCCTTTACTCTTATTTATCTCAATCGACATCGTCGTTTGATATCATATAGACGCGCAACACTTCACCTGTCAGGAACCTGCAAAAGTGCTCCTTGCTTGAGAGCGCCTTGTATAGTTCAACATTTATGCGGTTCACGTTAAGTCGTGTGACTTCCTGACCCATGAACTTGAGTATGTCTCTCACATTGTCGAACATGTATTTGAGGTTTTCGTCAGATTTGTCATAGAAAACGAGAAAGAAACGGCCTTTATAGAGTGAGCGTGTATTTTGATGTATGCTCTTTTTCTTGGCCACGTCGTTAGTCTTCTCCTATTTTGATGTTCTCCAACTCTTCCTCGAACTTGTCATCAAGCTTGTCGAGCTCATCTTGTGTGAGCCCGAAGTTTATCTCGCCTTTGTTGACGTACTTCATAAGCGCTTGACCTGTGAGTTTGGGTGTCAGAACTCCCGCATCTTGAAGCTTAGCACATAAATCGACGAATGAGCTCAGACCCTTAATTCTGTCCTCGTCCTGCTTTTTGACAAGTAACGAGTCAAACGTAAACTCCACCTTGTCGTCGATGTCTTCGAGCTGAAAAAGTAACCCTAAGAACTTCTCGTACACAGGCCGCAAATAGCTCTCACATCTTCCGTTTATTGTCTCGTCATATCTTTCCAAAGCATCAACGTCATTGCTGAAACCTTGCTTCAAGTCACCGAACAACACACCTTGCATCTCAACAGCTGCACTTATTTGCCACATATTTTGCTCAAGCAAGTTGCTTAAGCCTGTGAGTCCTGCAAAACCATGCTCCTGATATTCGTCTTCTTTGTCCAAGAACGTCAAACTGTTAAAATTTCGACCCCAGTTCACCATCTCGAGTCGTTTTCTCAATTGTTCTTCATTTTCAGCGTCTTGACCCATGAAAATGCCGCGCATGCCAGCCATCTTAATGACCTCGATAAGCGACTTATCTATCAAACTTTGTACGCTGTTCTTGAGCTTTTCGTCTCTGCTCAGCTCGCCAAGAATGTGAGCTCCTTCAGCGTAACCCCAGCCTTGCAATTGCCCGTTCTTGATGAGCTTAGGCGCTGTTCGATGTTCGTATCGCAACACAAAGTCGTGATGCATCGTTTTAGTAACGCCGTCAGCGAACGTCACATTGTACGTTTGAGGCTTCCCATAGTCGATTGAGTTCATGTCGTCGACCATCTCGGAAGAAGGTACTACACCGTACCAGCGGTCAACGACGTAAAAGCGCATAGTCTTTGCCTTACGCGCTTTCTCAATATTTATAGGTCGTTTGTAATCTTCGTCAGAAAAATTATCGAACAACACACACGCAATCGAGCCACCGAAAAGTGAGCCCCATTGCAAGAGATTGATAAAATCTGTGCGTTTTGCTTGAAGCTTGCGCATTACGTTTGAAAATTTCGGATTCGAGCCAGCGAGTGTGATGCCGCAGCGCATCATGTCTTGCGACGGCTTGTCAATCACACGTCTGAACACCCAGCTCTCGTTATAGAGTGCGAGCCACAACCACCAGTTGAGCGTGTCATTGTCGAAGTTGTAGTTCGAGAAGTGCTCGCTCACCTCTTTGTTGCCGATAGACAAAAGAGAGTTGCCGTATGAGTCTTTCATCGGCACACTCTCTTTCGCGCTTTCAAATATTTTCTGTGCACTGTCTGTGACTCGATGTTCGAAGTCGTTACCTGCCCCGAGTTTCTCAGCTTTCATCATGAGCTCAAGCATCTCTTCTTGCAATCCGGGCATGTGTTGACCTCCTTCGAGTATAATCACAGAAGTGTTCTATTATACTTCTTAATTATATTATATCACGTTTTTTACGAATGTAAACCCTTTTGATGCACTTTTTCGAAAATATTTTCTGCGTACACGTGTATGTCTCGTGAGAATTTTTGAAATATCGTATACTCGTATGCATGTCACGTGTGCGTCTCACATATCTCACACACATCGAAAATGTGCTCAAAAATTAAGTTTGACTTGTGACCCATTTTGTGAGACTTGACTTTGACCTCCGAGAACTTTTATTTATTTATCGAAAAAGTCAATATATTATGTATATATACACGAAAGGAATATATATTGTGTTTATTATCTTTTTAGATAAATAAATAAAAATAAATAACGCGAGAGCATTAAAGTAGCTAGCTATTTTGGAAAGTAACCTACCCTATTTATCGAACCTTTTATCGAGCCTTTTATCGAAGTAAAAATTTGACTTTTTGAGGAGCTTTTATCGAAAATGAATTTTTGCAAATCTTGATAAATTTTCTCAATAAAAATTTATTTTATTTATTTTGAAACTTTTTTCGATAAATAAACAAAAAGTAGTTTACTTTTTAGAAAGAACATGATATAATATATTTAAGATAAATTGGAGGTACAGCAATGGCAAAGACAGTAAAAGACATAGCCACCACGATAGACCAACAGGCGCTGCTCGGACGGCCCGTTACAGATTGGCTGCCCATTCTCGCAGACGAGTGTCAGGTCTATCAGCTCGATAATGGTGGCTACATTGGCAAAAGCTTTTCGCAAATTCATTACAGATTTTGTGATGCGAAAACGGCGACAGAGATGCTCATCGACAACTTGCACTCGATATTGCGTAACAAATACTTCACAGTGTTGACCGATGAAGTGTTCGACAGAATATCTCAAATCGTTACACGCATGACGTCGAATTTGCGTTCAACACTCAAGACAATCACATTCAAGCGTGATAATCTCGAAGACAATCCTGATTTGCAATACGCTCGTTTCATACCTGACGGTTGCATCGCATTTCGTAATGGTGTATATGATTTTCGCAATGCAAAGTGGCTCTTCAAGTACGACAAAATTCAGTTGAGCACAGGCTTGACGCTCATCTCATATACGAAAGAGTATATGGTGCGTTGGTACTTCAACTACAACTTCGAGCCGCTCGATTTTTCACTCGCAGACATCGAGCTAAAAGATTTCGTGCAAGTGTTGCGTGAACTCAATGATGTCCAGCGCAATTATTGTTTCGAGCTCGTGTATAATATGAGCTTTACGAACGAGCATAAATTTAGTCTCGATAGATTTGAGCATCTTTGTCAGATTTTGGGCTACACATGTTTGAACTCATTCGCTCAAAACTTTGTAATGCTCATTGGTGCAGGACAGAACGGCAAGAACTCGTTGTTCGATGGGTTCTTTACTTCGAACTGCGTTCCCAAACCTTCGAGCTTGTCGCTTGATGAGATTGAGACTGATACGTTCATCACAGGTGCGCTCGAGGGTGTCGCGCATAATATATTTTTGGAAACGTCCGCGAAGACGTATCGTGAGTCACGCGTCATAAAATCTCTCACAGGTTCCGAAGACCAGACGATACATCATAAGGGTGTCGGCAAATATTCGGGCATCTTAAACTGCAAATTCGTGTTCGCAGGCAATGACAGAAACGAGATAAAGTTTGCCGATACAACTAATGGGTTTCTCAGACGCATCAATATGTTCGAGATATTTTATACGTGGGACTCTAAGAAACAATTCTTAAAGAGCGGCGATTATTACGACGCTTCGTTCTCGTCTGATTTGCGAGAGCTCAAAGACGACAAAGCTTCGGCGATAGTATTCGCATATCTCGCAATGTACGGCATCAAATCTGCTACAAAGAATTTCAAGAGCGTATTCACGTTCATACACAATGAATGGAATGCCGACTTCGCAGATGTTGACCATGACTTGAAAATGAACCTCGAAAAAATTCGTATTTCCAAGCTATTTGCTTGGGGTCGTGAGTCGAAAACAAATGCTGATGCACTTGAGTCTGCATTGTACGCGAAAAACAAAGTCAAACTTTGGAAAGCGATTTACGACGAGAACGAAAATCAAGCCTTTAGCAAATTCGAACAGCTGCTCAATCACTCCAAGAAAGTCACAATTGATGAGTCAGAAACGACAGATGAGATTTTCGACGGTGACGACTTCGTAAAAAACTTTGATGATGTGTTCATTTCAACACAGTTCCTGAAAGAATATCTCAGAGACTTGGGTCATGCACGTGCATTTACACTTGCTTTGCAACGCTTGTATGGGACGAACTGCTTCAATAAAATGGGTGCGAACGTTACCGTCATTCATTGCAACTTCAAGAAAGACAAGCTACACATCATTCGATAAGCACATCGCACATCACACGTCGCGTATCATATAATCATTAAGGAGAAACACAAATCATGATAGGCAAATACAAAGGTCAGACAATTGAGTGCGTGTATTGCGGTCATAAGTACACTCGTACAGGTCCTTACTCGTATTGTCCCAAATGTCATGCCGATCCAGATGAGCCCTTGAATGAATACTCGCAAGCTGCCGGGTGGTGCGAGCATTGTCATGATATCGCTGCTCAAGAGTCTTGCAAAGAAACTGGACTTTGTCCGCTCGCATAACTCTCACTCTCACTCATTCTACCCGCTCGTTCGCATCCAAAACTTTTTCAAAAATTTTTCAAAAAGTTACTCAAAGTAGTTTACTTTTGATGAAAGATGTGATATAATATAATCAAGATAAATGAAAGGAGACTTCAAACATGAAAACATTCGTACCTCATAAGATGCTCGCACTCAGCTTGAACACTCAGGCTAAGCTCGATAAGCAAATTCTGCGTGACAAGCACGACGCAATACTCAACGCATTTGTGCTGAACATGAAACAAATGCTCGTCGACAAAGAGTTCATTGCGTTCGATAAAGAACGCTCAGACAGACTTGGCATTGCAAAATTTGCGAACGTAATAAACGAAATACTTTATGACATCGAAACTTTGCTTTATGACAACTCATTAGACATCAACGTATATTTTGACAGCTGTGCTTCGATTATGTCTAAACTTTCTGCAAAGCTCATTGGCATTGTCACTACTCTTGTGTGAGGCATGATTATGAATGCGAACGCTCACAAGTCTCGCATGCATTACGAGTATCACACTCGACGTGAGCACACGCTCGAACGCATAGTGTTGAACATGCTTGAAACACATCGTAATGTGCGTGAGCTTGCGAGTTATTATCGTGTTCCCAAATCGACGCTTTACGATTGGCTCAAATCTGCAGAACGCTATCTGCCCTATGACTTATATTCTCGCATGCAGAACGAGCTCTATTTGCATAAATGCAAACAATGCAATATCTGGAACATCGGCGACCCGCTTTACTATTGCACATACGACGATGGTCCGTTAGACTAAAAGGAAGTCAAAACATGTTCGAACATCTTGAAAAAATGCGTCAAGAACTCGCTCAACAACACCGCTGGGACGCTCGTTTTATGTGTGTTACACAAGAGATTTCAACTTGGTCGAGCTGTATTCGACCCGGACGCCAAGTTGGTGCAGTAATTGTGAAAGACAAACGCATTCTCACGACCGGCTATAACGGCGCACCATCAGGCATTGAGTCTTGTGCAGAGAAAAATCAATGTCTGCGTGAACTCGCTCACATTGAGTCCGGTACTCGACAAGAGGTCTGCTTTGCGATACATGCTGAACAAAACGCATTACTGCAAGCTGCAAAGCTCGGCATCAGTGTTGACGGTTCGACTCTGTACTGTACACATCAACCTTGTTCGATATGCGCCAAGCAAATCATAAACGCTGGCATAAAACGAGTCGTCTATCTCGAAGGCTATCCCGACGATTTCGCCTTAAAGCTTTTGCATGAAGCGAATGTTCAGCTCGACAAATTCAACGCATAAATCAACATCAAAAGGAGAATAAATCTATGCAACCCAACTCTTGTCCCGTTCTTACAGCAGAACAGAAAGTCGCCGTATTCAAACGCGAGCTTTCGTACATCAAAGACCTCGAAATTCGCACTCTTACAGAAGAGCTCATCGGCGCAATTCCGAACTACTTCTTCGACATTCCTGCATCGTCTACGGGCAAATATCATCCCGATTATGCACTCGGTCAAGGCGGACTCATTCGTCATACGAAAACTGCGTGCTTGTTCGCAAACATTTTACGCACGCCCAATCCGTTACAGCTTTCTGAGTACGAACTCGACTGTGCGATTGCTGCACTCATTATGCACGATACACGCAAGTCCGGCATCTCCGACGAAGCAAAGTTGCAATACACTCGCTTTGACCATCCTGTTCTTGCCGCAGAAGCTGTAAGAACGTACTTCAATTTCGACGAGCATTTCCTTAGTGTTGACGATATGGCGAAGAATATTCAACTCATTCTCAACACCATCGCTCGAGGCATCGAGTCGCACATGGGCCAGTGGAACACTTCATCTTACTCGCCCGGCGTAACGCTTCCCGTTCCTTCCGACCCGTTGCAGCATTTCGTTCACATGTGCGATTATCTCGCATCTCGTAAAGAGCTCGACATTAAGAATTTGTTTTGAGTGCCATGCAAAAGTCTCATCCTACGACAATACATCTGAAAGACCTCGACCAACACAAGTCTGAGTCTGATGTTCCTGCTCAAACTGAGCCTGACTTGCGTGAGCAATTATTAAGTCAAACCCAAAGAGCATTCCACATGAGCTCCAGCTGATGTTGGTCGATATTCAAACAGAGTTCGCTCAGTATCTTGTGTCGCCTCAATGTAAACTCTCAAATGATGAGGCGAATAATCTTTGGTTTGTCGTTCGAAAGATTTTCAGGAGTTATGGCCTGGAATAACTCACGTGTACTATATAATATATACGCGTATACGCACGTGTACACGTGAGTTCACCAGATTAACTCTGAGACATCTTGCAGCTCTTATTTAATATTCTTATTATCTCACAAGTTGTTTTCTCTGATATATCTCAGAATAATTCTTGATACATTTGCAAATCTCAAAATTGCTTCAAAATTTTTTTCTCAAAATGTACCCAAAAGAGTTTACATTTGAGAAAAAATGTGATACAATATAATCAAGATAAAATATTGCCGAGTCGCCAAGTGGTTAAGGCATTGGACTTTGACTCCATCACACATATGTTCAAATTGTATCTCGGCAGCCATTGTCCAGACGGTTCGAGTCCGTCCGCTGATTAGAAGGAACGCTAATTATAATGGCTATGGACACGTGCTTTAGTGGCTCAATTGGTAGAGCAGATGATTTGTAATCATCGGGTTGCAGGTTCGACTCCTGTCTAAAGCTCCATCCCCGTGAGATGAGTTGTATAGACAACAAGAGTCTCTAAGAATAAGAATGCTGGCAATTTGGGAGCCTGACCTTTTGTATCAGCATTTTCGCCAGAGAAAATGGATTGACGACCTGCAAAGACAAGTGACTGTTCGGAGAGACGAACATATATTTGAGTAAAGGAGGTTGTCATGGCTCGTACACCTGTCAAGAAAAAACAGCAAGAACTCGCAGCACAAGAACGTGCTTTGCAGATTGCTCAAGACAATGTCAATCAAATCGAGCTTGCATATAAGCAAGAGCTTGAAACGAACCCTGACTTCTCTCTTGTTGTTGACCCGCTCAACAAATATAATTTACCTGTCACGACAAAAGAGTTCGTCAGGCATTACATTGAACATCGCAACATTACGACAGCTGCAGTATTCTGTCACATTGAAAATGATGAAGCACTTGAGATTTTTACATCATTCCCAGTTCAACAAGAGATTAGACGCATCTCTCGTGCATTGTATCATCGTCAATTCTCGAAAAAGATGATGTCGCTTAACGAGATAGGCGGTTATCTCACATCGCTCATTGAGGACACCGAAATTCCTGCTGCTGACAGATTATCGACTCGCGATAAGCTCGCCGTAATACGCATGCTCATTGAGCTCAATCAAATGAAGCTCGCATCAATGGGCGACCCGTCTGTGTTGATGATGCGTGATGTGAATATTCTTGTCAAAGATTTGAGTGTAGGCGCGATTAAAGCATTACTCGAACAAAGCAAACCTTCGACTCCGCCAAATCGTGACATCGTAACTGCAACAAACACGATGCGAATTCAGAATTCTGAACCGGTTCTTACACCTGAAGAGGCTGCATACATTGAGTCTCTTCCTGCAGATGAAGCACTTGCTCTGCTTAACGAGCAATACAAATAAAGGAGGCACCAAATGAACAAGCAAATTTACAAAATCGCCGGCGTAACAGAAAACGACTTCAAAACTTGGTGCAAAGATACCGGGCGAAAGGCGTACAAGCCTGAAAGCAAAACGGAGTTCTTTGCTCGTCTTGCCGACGGTCGTCTCATACGTGACGAAAAAACACACAAGCTTATCACTAAACGTAGGAGCAAATAATCATGGCCAACACGGAGACGAACGATATGAAAGTTCAAGCATCACAATTTTTCACTCTCAAAATTTATCTGCATCGACGCAGACGCCCGATAGAACTCGACGGCTTGACACAAGATGAAGTGAATAACTTCAACGCAAATGCAACCGCAAAGATGTTCGTCAAGTACGGGCCTGTGTTGATTAGAACCGAAGCAATCGATTACGTCGTAATCACACCCTCTCACTAAGCCGAGTATTTTAAGTCGAGATACTCGGCTTTGTCATCTCAAAAATTTAGTAACTTTCCGAAAAATTTTTTGAAAAAAGTACTCAAAAGTAGTTTACTTTTCGTTTCAGATATGATATAATATAATCAAGATAAAACAAGGAGGACCATACAAATGGCAGACATCTACACGATTGATGCTACGGGCGGTAAGTTCACGCAAAAGCGTTTCAACGAATTCTGTTCGTACATCAAAACGGAGAATGAACTCGTACATATTGTCGTCGATGATATCGATGAGTGCGTTCCCTACAATCAACTCAGGGCGTTGCTTGAAACAAAAGAGCTTGCCGAGATTTTTGAGAGCAAACCGAATGATATATGTTCGTTTGCTTGCGAAGATGCGGCGCTTATTGTTGATACAAACGACGTAACCTGGTGGCAGAAACAAAAGGACGGCAAGTTCGTCAGGACTGAAAAACTTTTCTCCGAGGTGCAAATCAACACTGCGTCTCAGCCCAAAGAAAAGAAAGAAAAGACTGCAGGTTCCGCGACAAGCCGTTCTCGTACACTCAAAATCGCAGCAGGAGTTCAAGAGGGCGCCGACATCAACGAGCTTGAGCTCTTTGAAGGCGACAACAAGTCTTGTGTTGCGTTCATCAACGAATACTTCGCAAAAATGAATATTCGTTCGAGGTTCGACGAAAATAAGATTGTGAAGTTCGTTGTCGATTATCATGAAGATGAGGAACTTTGCATCTCGACGAATTGGAAGACAATCGACGAACTTGAGCTTGAAGGCGTGGTGCAGATCGTATGAAACTTTCACACTCAAAACTCGCAAAGTTGATGTCATGTCCGATGAGCTATCGACTTACTTATGAGCTTGGCATTTGGACAAAAGTCGAAAAGCCTGCTCTGAGTATTGGCTCGGCAGTTCATTGGGGTATCGAACACAACACTTGCGACTTAAGCTCGTACTTCAAAGAGCAAGGCACTTTCAAGCAAGGCGACACATACACAAGAGAGCAACTCTTGTCGGAAGCGATGGTGTACGGGTATCTCAAACACAAAGATGAGATATTCGAACAAATTCTTGTCGACCCCGATAATCCGGACAAAAAGCTCGTTTTGGAAGACGAAACGCATGAGCTTTACGTAACAGGCAAGCTCAAGTCGTTCTTGCAAAATCAGGACCATCACGATTTTGTGGGCATAGTCGACCTGTTGTTGCTTACAAACAAAGGGTTTGTCGTAATCGACTATAAAACATCGACGTACGAACCTGACTGGGACGGCTATCTCGACCAGATTTATCGCTACATCTTTATGTTGCAATCTGAGTTTCCGGACGTTCCGGTCGTAAAGGTCGGCATCATCAACATTAAGAAGACGGCGATACGTCAAAAGAAAATGGAGAACGAGTCCGAGTTCTTCAATCGAATGAAGTTCGAGTACGAAATCAATACGGAGAATTACGTGAATTATCACGAGTTTCCGAAGAAAGACATTGACGAACGTTTGCTCAATTCGTACATCGAGAATTTATCTATCATGGCGGACGCGGCTCAGACAATCGTCGATAACAAATTGTTCTTCATCAACTTCTCAAACGCAAAGACGTCGTACGGTAAGTCGGACTTCTACGACATATTCTATCACACGCCGAATGCGTATGTGTTGTACGCTATCACCGATTTTGTCTGGGACGAAGATGAAAAATTATTCAGTGACAAGCGTGATTGCATTGAACTCGATATGCGATGTGCCGATGCAGATTATGCAAAAGTTCTAAATAAATATTCATTGTTCGAACCCTTGTACATCGAGTATTTTAAGGACAAAATCGCGGACGAAACAACACTCATGCAATTCGTTGAATATCTTCGTTCGCAATACTACATCGACGACGACTTGATTTTGCTTTATCTCAAGACGCTTAATATGAAGCAAAAGGTCGTTAAGGCGTTCGGCTGCGTGAACGTCAATGAAAAGTACGACAATCCGTTGTACTCATTCAATCAAGAAAAGGAGGTAGAAAACGATGGCACGGAAACCGAAACCGAAGCTTCCGCTGGCGAATAATTGTCGAGCTTTAAGCAAAGACGAACTTTCGTTCATGAACGCGAAGTACGAATTTTGGATTGACGGCGACAATGTGTGCGTTCGGTGCACGAACAGAGCTCGCATTACGTATCATCCGAAAAACGAAAAGTTCAGCATCAACATCAAGCGCGTTCGCAAAATCACGTATAACGTCATTGCAATCGAAATGTTCGAACGCTTTCAAGCCGACGATGCTCGCAAAAAGTATTCGTTGACGGACATCCAAAACGCGCTCAACATCTTGCGCATCACCTATCAACCGATAGACGAAGAGCATGTGTTGACATTACTCAACAAATAACAAGATAAAGGAGAACCTATATGAAACGTATCAAGATGCTTCTCTACGGAGAGCCCGGCGTAGGCAAGTCTGTGTTTGCCTTGAAAGCGCCGAAACCGTTCTTCGTCTGCACAGACGGGAACTACGAATGGCTGGACGAGTTCGGCGCAGACCCGAACGCACATAAAAATGTATCGTCCTGGGCCGACATGAAGGACGTTCTGGAGTCCGACTTCGACGGTTACGAAACCGTTGTGGTTGACTTACTCGAGGACGCCTTCAAATGGTGCGAACAGGAGTACTGCGTTCGTAACAAAATCGAGCATGTCTCTGACGTTGGTTACGGCAAAGCGTACGACGCAACGAGGAACGAGTTCTTCATTGCCATTTCGAAGCTGCTTTCGATGGACAAGCACGTCATTCTCATCTGCCACGGCATTACGTTCACAACGAAAGACCGCCGCGGTGTTGAGCATACTCGTTATGCGCCCAGCTCGCGTATTCCGGACAAAGTGCTCGACATGATTGAAGGCAGAGTTCGTTACTGCCTGAGATGCTACACGGCAGCGGAAGAAGAGCCCGACGGAAAAATCACGAAAAAACGCTTCCTTTCGCTCGTTCCGAAAGAGAACGAGTTCGGAATTATCAGAGGAGTCGACGAAAACGCAATTCCTCACGACATTCCGCTCGATTTCGACGAATTCGCGAAAGCAATTAAGCTCAATCTTGACATTCCGGAACCGACAAAAACTTCCGCACCTGCTCAGGCAAAACAGAAACCTCCGAAAGCAGAACCTGCACTCGCTCCTGCACTTGCAGAAGAGACAAAACCCGAAGAAACTTCCGCACCCGAAACCGCAGCACCGCTCGATATGAAAGCAAAGCTTGCAGCACTTAAAGCAAAAAAGGCAAATCTCGACAACGCAACACAGGCAGCACCTGTTGCAGAACCTCAGCCTGCACCGAAACAGGAAACGCCGGTCGCTACGGGCGATGTCACAACTCAGCCCGATGTTGAAGTAAAGGTGAGTGAAGACGCACCTTACGAAGATAACAACATTCCTCAGACTTCCGCTGCAGAGCCTGCACAGGAAACAGTCACGGTTCAGCCGGATGACAAGCTTGCAGCAATCAAAGCAAAATTAGCCGCAATGAAGGCGAAAAAATAAGGAGAACTCAAAAATGGCAAATAACGAAAAAGACATGAAGAACCTGTTCAATCAACTCGACGAACTGCTCGGCGCATCCGACATTAAAGACGTAAGCGCCGAAAGTTCCGGCTTCGCGCAGCTCAAAAACGGGTATTATCTCTGTGAAGTTAAGAAAGCGGAGCTCAAACCGAGCAAATCGAGCGGAAAGCTTATGGTCGCATTCCAGCTCAAAGTCGTCGAAGACGGTACGGACTTTACGTTCGACGCAAAATCGAGACCGATGCCGGTTACGCTCAAGGGTACGAAAAATCGCACAATTTTCAAGTACTTCCCATTCACAGATGAGAATTCCGTACGGCGCTTTGTTGCGGACATGCTCAAATTCGAAGGCGATGAACCCGGCGTTCCTCTTCTGACGAAGGAGTACTTTACGAACTCCGAACTCATCGAAGACGCGCTCGATGTTCTTACAGGCATGAACATCTACGTGCACAACGATGTTTCAACGAAAGATGACGGCACCGAAAGTGCATGGGTCAACTTCGTCAGCTGGGCAGCCGCGACAAAGCTCGGATTGAAGGTGTAACGCATGAGTGCTATCGATACATTAGAGTCGATAGTCAATTGTGAGCTCGTTAACTACGACTTCAGGTATTGCTTCGTAAACCATTCGAAAATTCCATACAAACCGGACGGTTTCGAAGCAAGAGCTGATGTCGTGACAGACTTTGTAAAGCTTGAGGAATTGATGGAGTCGCCGATGTTGACTCGAAAAAGAATTGTCGGCATCGGCATCTCAATTCAAGCGAGTAAAGTGTGTGCGATAGACGTTGATAGATGCTTTGCAGAACCGTTCAAATTTGACACAATCGACGAACGAGGACGTGAAGTGTTGGACTTATTTGAAGATGTGGCGTATTGTGAGTTTAGTTTTTCAGGCAAAGGAATGCGAATACTTTTCTTGCATGATTTGATTGAGAATTACGCTGACACATACTACATCAAAAATTCGAAAGTCAACATTGAATACTATCAGCCGTCAAAGTCAAATCGATTTGTGACTGTAACAGGTCGTTACATAAGCAATAATCCGATACAACACACAGCAGGCACAGATGTTGCACTCAATCAATTCCTCGAACGCTTTATGGTTCGCCCGCCAAAGCCTCAAACCCAATCGCTTGTAGCAGATGACAACATCGACTTTGAGGAGGCGGTCAACAAAACTGCTCGATTCTACATTACAAACTCAAAATTCCAGTCTTTGTGGTTCTCGAAAGCTCCGGGTGCAGGACGAGATGAGAGCGAACGAGATTATCAAATCGTTGCAATGCTTTACGAGAACGTGACGACGGACGAAGATATGATAAGACAGTTATTCGAAACGTCGCCGTATTTTCAGAGCAAAGACGAAGACCACTTACGAAAGTGGACGAACAATGACTACAGGTACTTCAAGTACATGTATTCGCATTTAAGATAAAGGAGAACAAAATTATGAAAGAACTCAATCAAGAGCAGAAAAAACGGTTGAAGATTGGCTCGATGTTCGGCATCAGTGGACTTGTCGGACTCGTCGTAACAATCGTTTGTTTCGTCATTCGTGCCTCGAAAGTGAGTCAGCTTGATGCACTCGTAAAAGGGACGTATGAGTATCAAACAAATCATGTCGCACTTGAGTCCGCGATTTCGACAAGCACGATATTCGGTGTCGTGTTTCTCATTATCACAATAGCTTGTGTTGCGATGGCTGTATTTGCGCTTTATAAGGCAGGTATTTTCGATAAGGAGGAGACAAAATGAAAATCTATTTTGCAGGCGGCTGGTTCAGTTCGGCTCAGGAAGAAGAACATACTCGCGTAGGAAATTTTCTTACACGTCACAAAAATCTTGAAGTTTTCAATCCCAGAATCGCTGGCGGAGACTTCAAAGTCGGTAAAGAGACCGAGCACATGACTCAAGTCTTGCTCAACAACTGCAAGGCTATTGACGAGGCAGACTTGGTCGTCGCAATCACCGACTACAAAGATATGGGTACGCTTTGGGAATGCGGCTATGCATACGCAAAGCAAAAGCCCGTAATTTACTACTGCGAAACACTCGGCGACAAGCCGTTCAATTTGATGCTCGCTAAAACGGGCAGCGTTGCAAGAGATATCGATGAGCTTGAAAATCTACTCGTCGATAAAGACTCTTACGTGTTCAAGCTGGTACACTCTTTCGATGGGCTGGTGGAATGATGGACGAATTATTCTTCAGTAAAGAAAAGCTCCTCGAAATATACAAGCTCAAAAACATTACGAGGTACAATCACAAAACGCGACTGAAAGATGAGAGCGTCGCGGAGCATTCGTTTTTTACGACGCTCATTACACTCGAATTGTGCAAACGATTTAAACTCGATAATGAGTCGATGCTTGCATGTATTCTCAAATCGTTGTTGCATGACATGCCTGAAACGGAACTCAACGACATCACATACGATGTAAAGGTCGCACTCAATCTCTATCCGTTGCTCAAAGTTTACGAAGACAAGTACTTTGAAAAGCATTTTCCGGAACTTGCAAAACTGATGAACGATGAAAGCGAAAATGTAGTAAATCTCATCGTAAAGTACGCAGACGCAATGTCTGTGTTGCAGTATGCGTATAACGAAATTGAACTTGGCAACGTAACATTCGAAGCAATCAAAGACGAAACGCTTGAACGTCTCAAAACAATCGAGCAAAGATTCAAGGAGGTCATGAAAAAATGAAAAATCTCGCACCTTATTCGGCAGGCTACTCGGACGTCGACGTAAGCATTGTCGACTATGACAAAAATATCGCAAGACATGCGTGGAACTGCTACAAAATGACGTGGCGTGAATTGCAAGACATCGAATACGACGTAAACGACAAACGTGTTCGTGAAGCAATTCGCAACATCATCGCATTCAAAGCGTTGCCCATGCCTCGTGAACAGGCGCTTATGACGTTCAGAATTGAGAATGCATCTCGCGTTTGTCTTGCACAAATCACACGTCAACGTAAAGCGGCGTTCAACGTCGAGTCTCAAATGCCGCAACCTGTTGGGCATAACGTAATCATTCCACTCAACATCTGGCAGAATGAAAAGCTGCGCAAAGAGGCAATCGAACTTTGCGAAGTCTCGCAAATTTTTTACAACAAGCTCGTCGATATGGGCATTCCGTATCAGGATGCTCGTTACATGCTCATTCACGGACAGACCACATCGTTTGTGTATGTTGTCGATATCAATACATTTTGTGGCTCGTTCGGTATGCGTTGTGAGAATAATCTGAGCGACGAAATCAATCTCGTCTACAGACTGTGTCTTCACAGAATGCTTGAACAACTCGAAGAAGATTACGAAAGCGGTGACATCGACGAACTCACGCATTTGTTCTATAAGGACATTCTTGCCGGCTGCGACTGTCAGGGCGCAAAACAGAGAAAAGGCATGAACACCGACAAAGTGTTCGGCAACTCGTTTATGCGCTTCAACGATGCAAACGAAGAAGTTACAGCAGCAACCGTGAATTGCACATGTGACTTCAAAAAGAGTGCGTGGTATGCCGAACTTATGCGTATGTACGACAACGAAGAATTCGAGCTCTTATTCCCTGGCGAAAAAGAGATGATTGAACGTTGGAAGGCGGGTATTTTCAATGAAACTTAAAGTCTTCAACATCGAACTTGACGGCATCGACAAATGCGGCAAAGACTCGGTTAGACCGTATGTGTTTTATCTTGAGCCCGGAAAGTATTTGTGCAGAGCACGTGGTTTGATTTCGCAAATCGCGTATGCAAAGCTTTACAAACGAAACATCGAATGGGACGGCGCAGATTATGCAAAGAACACGCTCTTTGTGTTGCTCGAAGTCAACAAACATGATTGGGAAATTCGTTGCAAACTCACGAACGAACCGAACACGGGCTTCACATACGAAGAGATGACTCAAGCATTTAAGCTTGCGCTTTATGAGCTCAAAGAATGTTTCGACATTCCGGAAAATCAAATACTCGTGTTCAACACTTCGGAGTACACGCCGTATGCGATTGCTGACGAAATCAAGACACATCTTGAGTATCTGAACAATCAAAACTAAGTCACAGGTTTACTTCTGAGACACTTAATGCGAGGTCTAAATATTCCTATTACACCCTCATTAAAGTGTCTCAGAAGTTAAGCCGGATAAACAGGAGAATATCACAATGCCTACATTTACTAAATCACAATACGAGCTCATATCAAGTATACTTTGGTGTTTACCCGAAGATATTTGTATATGTGACGATGCTGCAGGAGGTATGACGAATTCGAGTATTTTGATTGACGTAAAGTCAAAAAAGTACATAGTTCGACTTCCCGGCAAAGGTTCGAAAGAGCTCATCAATCGTTCGCAAGAGTATCGTGTCTATAACTTTTTGCATAATCTCAAGTACGACAATCTCACAGTTTTCATCTCTCCTGATGGCATGAAAATTACGAAGTACATCACAAACCCTCATAATTGCGACCCGAATAAATCAACCGACGTTATGGCGTGCATGACAAAACTTCGTGAGTTTCACGAGCTTGAGCTTAGACCGAACGTCGAGTACTTCTCGTTGACAGCCAACATCGACAGATACCGCGAGCTTGCAAAAATTCGCAATCACACTCCTCGTCAAAAGTACGAAGAGGTGTACAATCGATGCCTGCAAATCGCAGCTTGGATTGAACGACAGCCTCGCAAGTGTTGTTTGTGTCAAATCGATGCAAACCCTGACAATGCGATTTTTGCGGATTGTTCGGGAATACCGACCCTCATTGATTGGGAGTACGCAGGTTTGCAAGACCCGCATGTTGACATTGCAATGTGGGCGACGTATTGCAACTACAGTACGGAACAGTTCAACACAATCATGAGCAACTACTTTTGCAAAGACATCGACAACGATACTCGACATAAGATTTACGGGTATGCCGCTCTTGCAGGAATGCTCTGGTATAACTGGTGCATTTACAAGCAAAATTGCGGCGTGACATACGACGACTACACGAACAATCAATTTGAGTACGCAGACAAATACTCGGACATCGTGCTACGATACATCAAAAACAAAGAATGATGCAATTGCCGGCAAGCTCGGGCTTTTGCTATCTCTTCGTTCAAGTTCTTGAAAATATTTTTGAAAAGTTGCATCAAAGTAGTTTACTTTCGAGAAAAATTGTGATATAATAGAACTAAGATAAAGTAAGGAGGACCTTAAATGGTACATGAAATCAAGTCCGCGATAATTCTCGCGGCAGGTCGCGGTAAACGACTTGAGGGTTTGACCGACAATAAACCGAAGTCTCTGCTCGAAGTGCGAGGCCAAGTGTTGATTGAACGTCTTATCGAACAGCTTCAGGCTAAAGGCATCGACGATATTTACGTCGTCACAGGCTACAAGTATTGGATGTTCGATTATCTGAACAAAAAGTACGGTGTCACGCTTGTGTACAACAAGAAGTGGTTCTGCACGAACAACATCATTACGTTCATCAAAGCTTTCGAAGAACGTTCTCGATGCTCGATTTCGTATGGCACGATTATGCTCGACTCCGATTTATACATCGAAGATGACAGCATAATTCAGACGAAAATCGATGGCTCCGGTTACTATCTCGAATACTCTAACGACGCAGACAAGTGTTCGAAAGAGTGGGTCGCAGATATTTGCGGAGCATCAATTCGTCGAATTCATCGTGTCATAACAAACGGGTCTTGTGACCACGGCTTCATTTTGCGTTCGTTGTCGTTTTGGACACCTATGGACATGACAAGACTTTACGAACTCGCAAAAGAGGCAACAAAAGACGGAAAGAACATGCAACGATACATCGACGATGTGCCGTGTGTGTTGTACAGTGACAAGTTCGAATTGAGAGGGTACGTTGCAGAAAAGAGCACATTACTTGAAATCGACACAACGCTTGACTATGAACAAGCAAATAAGGAGATAAAAAATGAAGAAAATTCGTGAAAAGTTCACCAAGTTTGACAAGACAATCTTGTTCATTCCGGCGATAATTGTGATTGTGCTGGGAGTGCTCATCACAATCTTCGCAACACAAGCCGAGACTGTCATTATGGCTGTACGTACGTTTCTTGGAGACAAGTTCGGCTGGTATTATTTGCTGTTCGGGCTTGCGGCATTTTTGCTTTTGCTCTATCTCGCATTCTCAAAGGTCGGCAAAATTCGTCTTGGCAAAGAGACAGACAAGCCGATGAAGCTCGGAACGTATGGCATTTTGATTTTCACATCAACGATGGCTGCGGACATTTTGTTCTATGCGATGCATGAGTGGACGTATTACTTCAACTCAAGCAATGCACTTACAGGCGCAGGTTCGACAGACCAGATGCTCAACTCATCGACTTACACGTACTTTCATTGGGGACTCATTCCTTGGGCGTTCTACCTTGTGTTGGCAGTTGTGTACGGGTTCATGTTCTTCACTCGTAAAAAGCGTGAGGCACAAGGCATGGGTCAAATGTGTCTTCCGCTTTTCGAAAAAACAGGTCGACCGAAACTTACGAACGGACTCAAATCGACAACAAACATTGTTGCTGTAGTTGGACTGTTGCTTGGAACATCGACGACGTTTAGTGTAACAACACCGCTTATGACTGCTATTGTCTGCAAACTTTTCGGCATTGCATCTTCGCCAGTAATCTCAGTCGTAATACTTTGCATCATCGCAATCGTCTACACAGCCGCAGTGTTGGTTGGGCATAAAGGCATCTCGATTGTCGCAAAGATAACAACAATTTTGTTCTCATTGCTCTTGGCATTGTTCTTCATTATGGGCAACCCATTGTTCATTCTTGAGAACGGCATTCAGGGCATCGGAAACATGTTCATAAACTTCTTTAGCATGGCAACTTGGACAGACCCTGCTCGTGTATCGGATGGATTTGTGCAAGACTGGACGGTATTCTACTGGGCGTACTGGATTGCTTGGTGTGTTGCGACACCGTTCTTCATTGCGAAAATCTCGAAAGGTCGCACAATCAAGCAAGTGTTATTACAAGGCGGTACAGCAGGTTTGCTCGGAACGTTTGCAAGCTTTATGATTTTCGGTGGTTTCGGAATGAGTGCTCAAGCATCGGGTTTTGACTTTGCAGGAATGATTGCTTCGGGCGCGTCACCTGCACAATGTATCATCGAGTTGATTTGTTCGAAAGGTTCGGGCTTCTGGTACATCGCACTTCCTTTGCTCCTGCTCACAATGTTCGGGCTTTACGCTTCGACATTCGATGCTTTGACAGATGTTGTGAGTTCATTCTCGTATAAAAAGCTTGACATTGACGCATCGCCGTCAAAGCCAGTAAAGATTTACTGGGCGCTGTTATTCTTAGTATTGCCGATTGCACTCATATTCTTAGATGGCACAAATCATTTGCTTCAGTCGATGTCGATAATCGGTGCGTTTTTGCTGACGTTCATTATGATATGCATTGTGATTTCGTTCTTTATCGAATTAAAACGACACAATGCAAAACTCAATATAGACGAGGAGGCCGAAAATGATACGACAGAAGATTGAGTTACTCAAAAAACAGATGCCCGTCGAAATACGACTTAAGCAAATCAAACAAGTTTGTGTGAGACTGCTCAAAGCGTTCGCAGAAGTTTGTGCAAAGTACAATCTCAAATGGTGGGTCGACGGCGGAACATTGCTCGGAACAGTTCGAGACGGTCACATGATACCGTGGGACGACGACGTTGACGTTACAATGCCTCGTGAAGACTACACAAGATTGCTCAACATCGCAGAACGAGACCCGCAAATCTTTGGCGCAGCTTACTTCTTTCAGACTGCGAGAACCGATGACTGCTTCGAAGTTCATGCAAAACTTCGTGACAAATTCACGACGGCATTGACTGAACGAGAATATCGAGGTTCGCACAACAAAGGCATGTTTCTAGACATCTTTCCGCTCGACAATGCGCCTGAGTTGTTGCAAGTTCGTGAAGACGTCGCCGGTTTCGTCAAGACCGTCGCAAAGCATACGGGACAAGATATCGAACCTCGAGTTCCTGGCTATTACTGGGACATGCTCAATTCGGTTTTGAAAAATATTCATGAACGAAATGAACATTCGGAACACATCGCAAATATGGTGTTTTGGCGATACGACCGAGAGCTCATCATCTTGAAAAAGTCGTGGTACGAAAAGACAGCTGCAATGCCGTTTGAAGGCATGATGGTGCCTGTGCCGTACATGATGGAGCAAGTGTTGAGCATTTGGTATGGCGGGTCATGGGAAACGCCTCAAAAAGTCAACAACTGTCATCGAGGTTACGTCGACCCGTTCACATCATACAAAGAATACAATGAGCTCACAAAAGAAGAGTTCGAGTATCTCATAAAATAATTTGCAAAATTGTTCGAAAAGCGGCTTAAAGTAGTTTACTTTTCGAACAATTTGTGATATAATGAATATAAGATAAGTAAGGAGAACCGACTATGAAGTTCAAAAAATTTAGAGAGGACGTCAAGACTCCGGCGAAATCACATTTGCCGTCTTGTGGCTTAGACATTTTTATGCCTGACGAATTTGATATCATGCCATTTGAGACAAAGACCGTAGGTTTAGGCTTTGGTGTCACAATACCTGAAGGATGGTGTGGAATACTCATTCCACGTTCGTCAATCGCAGCAAAAGGACTCATTATTCAAGACTCCGCGATTGACCCCGATTATAGAGGAGAATTACACGGCATCATTACAAATTGCTCAAACACGACGCAACATGTAAGTGTTGGTCAACGACTGATGTCGCTTGTTTGTTTTCCTTGTATGAATCCGTTTCTTGAGGAAGTCGAATTCTTTCCTGATGAAACCGAAAGAGGAACGAATGGTTTGGGGAGTAGTGGAAAATGATTGAAGAATGGTGCAAAATCACATGTATCAAACGACTTCGAAATTATGAAATATCATCGTTTGGAAATGTTCGACATTGCAAAACACATCAACAACTTACACAAAGCATTGATGCAAACGGCTATGCATACGTATTATCATGGACAATGCGCATACATAGACTTGTTGCAATGACATTTATTCCGAATCCTGAAAATTTGCCACAAGTCAATCACAAAGATGAAAATAAGCTTAACAATCGTGTCGACAATCTTGAATGGTGCACAGCAAAGTATAATAACAGATACGGCACAAAATTGCAACGAATTAGTGAAAGCGTTTCAAAATCTTTGCTTGGCAACACTCGAGTAAAAGGTCACAAATGGACAGCAGAACAACGTAAACGACAAGCTGAACGAGTATCTGGTAATCGAAACGGCTTTTATGGAAAGACTCATAGTATAAAAACAAAACAAAAATTGAGTGATACAGCGAAACAACAACGACGCAATGAACGTCGTTGGATGCATAACGGCAACGATACAACGCTTGTTTATATCGAAGATATTGACAAATACTTGCTTCTTGGCTATACACTTGGACGAGGTAAATTAAAACAAGGAGGTAAACAAGTATGAGACGAAACATTGTCATTTTCGACTTTGAGGTCTTCAAATTCGATACGCTTCTCGGAGCAATCGTTTTGAGAGACGATGATGCTGAGGTGTTTCAGACGTGGAATTTAGCAGAAATGATTAAGTTCTATGAGGCAAACAAACAAAGCATCTGGGTCGGTCACAACAATGCGTTTTACGACAACTACATCTTGCAAGAAGTTGTTCGTGGACGTAGTTCGCCCGCCATCAAAAAGAAGTCTGACGAGCTCATTCAACATTCTCGTAAGTCGTATCTCGATATCACGTTGTATTGGTACGACTTGATGTCTCAGCACATGATTAGCTTGAAAACAGTTGAGTGCGCGGTCGGTAAGGACATCTCGACGTCAGAAGTTGACTTCAACACACCTCGACTTTTGACGGCTGAAGAGAGGGCCAAAACCGAGTCGTATAACAGAGACGACCTTGACCAAACGCTCGACGACTTCTACAACACTTTGTCTGAGTTTACGTTGAGACTTGATATCATCAACGAGTTCAAACTTCCGCTTGATGCATTACATGCAACGGGAACACAAGTCGCAGAGATGGTTCTTCATGCCGAAAAGATTGACGGCATCGAAGATTGGTACGTTCCTCCGACAGTCTATCCGACGCTTCAGGTGAAAAATCAGCAAGTGTTGGACTTTTACTTGAACGAAGATTTTCGTAAGGGCAAAAACTTAGCACTTGACATTTGTGGAACGCCGCATAAACTTGGTGCAGGTGGCATTCACGGAGCCCTCAAAAAGTATCACACAGATTGGGCGTATTACTTTGACGTTTCTGGGTACTATAATCTCGTGATGATAAACTATGACTTGCTTCCTCGTTCAATACCTGACGAGTACAAAGAGTTCTACACGTACATGTATCACGAACAACTCAAGCTCAAAAAGACAGACCCGAATAAACGTTGGGTATACAAGGTGATTTTGCTTTCGGTGTTCGGCGCAATGACAAATCAATGGTGCAAGTTCTATGACCCGAATAGAGGAACGCTCGTTACGATGGTCGGCCAGATGTTCTTAGTTGACTTGCTTGAAAAGCTTGATGGAAAGGCAACTATCATTCAGAGCAACACTGACGGCATCATTGCGAAAGCACTGCCTGGTGTTGAGGAAGCTGAAATGCGAGCCATCATTGATGAGTGGCAAAACAGAACGGGCTTTGTGTTGAAGCTTGAGAAAGTTTATGATATTCATCAGCGAGATGTCAACAATTACGTGTATCGCACGGAGGATGGCAAAATCAAAACATTGGGCGAAGTCTTCAAGCATTACGACGCTTGGGAGAATCCGTTCTACGAAGACTCGTATCGTGCGAAAGAGCCGATTATCATCGAGCATGCAGTTGTTGATTACTTTATGAACAATTGTTTGCCTGAAGAGACAATCGAAATGCATAAACGTCAGCTTCGTATGTTTCAGTTCATTTGTAAGAAAAACACGTACGATTGGATTGACATCGAAAAGCTCGATTTGTGCACGAACGAAATGACTGTCGAACGTCTTGGAAGTGTGTGTCGAGCATTCGCATACAACAATCCCGACGTTCGTTGGACGATATACAAGCACAAACCCGACAGTCGAGCTCCGAAAAGTACATTGCAAAATGTTCCGGACAACGTGTTCGTTCACAATACGGAGATTTTGTCCGAGTCTGCTGTAAATGCGGCGATGCAGCACATCGACTATGACTATTACGTTCGTCGTTCGTATCAACGCATACAGGAGTTTATCGAAATGAAGCAGGTGAAGAAAATACTATGACAAAAGCAGTCGAACGCAAAATCAACAAAATTTACTGGACGCTCTTCAAAAGGTGTTTCACCAACACTACGCTCGCATCTCTTTCGAGAGGTGACAGAAAGCCTGTGAAGAAGAAAGTGTTGCAGTTGCAATCGTCGAAGCAATTCGACGATTTTGCTGCGAAATTTTCGAAGGAGCTCGCCAAGCAAGGTTTGTTGGGAACGAAAGGCGTTTGGCGCAAGTATTACGAAGCTGCTCGAGCAAGCGGTCACATCTCGCTCAAAACATCTTTCACAGAGTATGAGTACAACAACATGACCGCTGCGATAAAGCACAACTTCACGATGATAAAATCGATACCGAGCAAGTTTCTTGAAGTGCTCGAGCATAAATACACTTCGACGCTTATCGAACAAGTCGCAAAAGGCTCGATTGGTCGTCGTTCATTCAGAACACAACTCGAAAAGCACGGTCACAAAAACGCAGCTCTCATTGCTCGAACTGAAACTGCGAAGTTGCAAACAGCAATTCTCGAAGAACGCTCAACACAACTCGGCAGTGTTGCGTATATCTGGCTCGCATCAAATGATAGACGAACACGTAAGTCACACAAAGACATGAACGGCGTTGTCGTTTTCTGGAAACACGCAAAACCCGAACTCGACGGTATGACAGGACATGCTGGTGAGTTTCCGAATTGTCGTTGCTCGCCTCAACCTATCGTTGACGAAGACGACCTCACAAAGCTCACGTATCGTGTCTATGACTATCGAGCTCATCGAGTTATTACTCTGAGTAGACAAAACTTGGTCGAGGCCCTCAAAATGGGTCATTTGTAAGTTTCGTTTACATACCAATCAATCGTTGATAAAACGAGTTCACCAGATTAACTCAGAGATACTTTGCAAGTCTTTTAATAGGAATAATAATAAAAGCAGCAAAGTGTCTCAGAAGTCAAATCTGAACCTCGTTTATTCATAAGTAAATTATATCAAAAGGAGAACCCAAAATGGAAAAAGACCTCACATTCATGCTCATCGAGACCGCGGACGAAATGGAGAGAACACTCTCCCACATCGACAAGGTCACGGCAGAACAGAATGAACTCATCGAGCTCGTTAACGAGAGCGACAAAGCAAAGAAGTTTGAAAGCTTTACGCATTCGCTCAAAAACGACATCGACAACACGCTCAATCAGAAAGCTCAGCTCGAAGAGCGGCACGCAATGTTGCGCGACGTCATCAAAGAGTGTCAGTCGAACGCTCATGTCGCAAGTGTTGTGTCGACGCTTTGCAGAGCATTCGGTATTTTCGGCACGAACATGCCTGAAGAACCTACGGAAGAGAGCGGCAAAGTTATCGAATTCCCGAAGAAAGATTAAGGCACAAGTATGGACCTGATTGAAAAAGCATTGCGAAGAACGCTATATCGCAAAAGTTTTTACGAGTTTGTGAAAGCTTTCTGGAATACAGCCGACCCGTCGAAATTTGTTGATGGATGGCTCATTCAGTACTATTGCGAAGTGTTTCAGTATATGTGCAAAGGTTGGGTCGGTTACGATGCTCCAAAAATCGTCATACCTGAAGTCGGACCGGACGTTGACATATTAGACGTTCGTCAAAACAAGCAGAACTTATGCTTGATGGTTCCTCCAAGACACACGAAATCGATGATTTTCAACGTCTTCGGTCCGACATGGTTATGGCTTTCCGCTCCAATCAAAGCTGCATCTGTTTCACACACCGGCGGACTTGCAACACAGATGAACACTAAGCGACATCGAATTCTTAACTCCGCAGAGTTTCGTGAACTCTTTCCTGAGATTGAGCTCGTAACAAATGCGAAAGGACAGCTCGTCGATAATCGAGGCGCTGAGATGTATTCGATGAACAGAAACGCATTTACTGGTTATGGTGGCGACATTATCATCAACGATGACTTAACAAACGCAGAAACAGCTCGTAAAGACCAAGCTGAGATGAGTAATGCCTGGGCGTATTACCAAAATACGATGCCTTCTCGTATTAATGACATCAACAAGTGCATAATCATGAACATTCAACAAAGACTCGCGCCAAACGACATTGCGGGTCACATCATGAACGAGCCCAAACTTGCGGCTCGTTATGTGTTCATTACACTGCCTGCGATTTTCCAGCATGAAACGATAATTGTGTTTCCTATCTCAGGTCAAATAAAACGACTCAAAAAAGGTGACTTCTTGTGGCCTGAACGTTTCGGCAATTACGAGTCGTTGAGAGCCGATGTTGGTGAAACGATTTTCGAGACTCAGTACTTGCAAAACCCGATTGCGTCTGACAAGACTGCAATTAAGCCGGACATGATTATCGAAAAGGACATGCCCGACACGCCTGGTGTTGAGAATGCCGAAATCACATTCGCATCACACGACTTCCCTGTGAAAGACAAAGATACGTCTGACTTCTTAGGGTCGTGTCTTGGGTATCGAGTTCGTGGAACACTCTACATCACAGATTGCTTAGAGAAACGAATGGGCTTCACAAAGGGAGTCGAATACGTCGAGCAAATCGACAACGTCTTCCCTGGCACAATACAAGTGATAGAAGACAAAGCAAACGGTTCGCCGATTTTGCAACAGCTTCAAGACACTGTCGCAGGAATGCAAGCGTTTCAACCTGGAACGGCTTCTAAGTTTCAACGACTTGAGTCTGCATCGCTCTATATGGTGTCCGGAAACGTCGTCTTTGTTCGTACAGTCTTCAACAAGCTCACTCAACAATGGGAGCTCTCGCCTGCTTTGCGAAATCTCAAACAACGATTGCTCAACTTCCCGTTTGTCGAACACGATGACATCGTGGACGCATTCTCGATGCTGGTGTTGTTCGTGTTTATGGACCGTCGCAATATGGTATATGGACGTTCGTTCAACAATGAAAACGTCGTCGACGCGGACTCTTACGACAGCAAATACTCGACGATATTCTTCAACAAAGAGGGAGACCTTTGGAAGGCTCACGAAATCAAAGTCAAGTACGCCGAGAAGACAAAGCTCATCGTTTCTCGAGAGATTATGTTCAAGGCATCGCTTGAAGAAGGACTCAATCAACTCAAAGCATTCGCACCTAAAAAGAGCGTGTTCATCGATTGTTCTGCAACACCTGCACTCTCTGGCATGTATCAGAAGTCTGTGACTGTCGAACGATATGAGATTGAAGACTTCGACAAGAGCGTTGCTCAACTGAACTTGGCGTTTTCGAACAAGTCTGTGTTGGTCGACAGGCATTGCGTTTCTACGAAAGTTGATATCGAGAGCGTCAAATTCGCAAAGTCAAAAGACGAAAACGTTCGCTATCAAACGACAAAAGACGGTTTCGTCGCATGCATGCGTGTCGCGTTAAAGTATTATGGAGGCATCACGTAACGTACGCATACGCACACATACGTATACACGCACCTTCGCCTGATATACTACGTATATCAGGCGAAAATTTTTTCAAAAACTTTTTCAAAAAGTACTCAAAAGTAGTTTACTTTCAGAAAAATATGTGATATAATATAATCAAGATAAATGAAAGGAGACTACACAGATGCTTCCCACCTTCATTGAAATCGAGAATATACTCAAAACCTTACCGGTCGGCTATTACATTGGACGTAACGTGCCTTTGAAACTCACGAATGAAAATGGTTCGTATTACGTACCGATGGATGACGAGGCTTACATCTCATATCCGATGCTCAACAACATGATGACTAAGATTGAGAGCAAGCTCAACGACGAAAACATTGAACGTCTTACGAGAACGCTTACATATCACGAAATCTCCCATGCATTCATTACTCCGAAATCGCTCAGCATAAACAACATCGTGAATGTATTTGAAGATGAGAGAATTGAGTCGATGTGCCGGAACTATTATAAGGGCGTGAACTTCAAAGAGTTGCTCATGCTCGTCAATGATTGGGACGGAAAAACCGAACCTGCTCACGACACTCCGTTTTCCGTTTGGTATTCGCTCGTTAGATACCATCTCGGCAAACCCTACTTCATCATTAAAGTTGCAGCACTTCTTAAAAAATATCGCAAGCTTCATAGGTTCTCCGATTACTGGTCGTCTTACAACTATAAAGACGAAATCATGGCTCTCTACCGTGAAGTTGAAGAGGACTTCCTTAAGGACAAACTTGAAAAACAGAGAAAAGCCGAAGAGGAAGCGAGAGCGGCGGACGAAGAGGAACAACAAAACGACAACACAGGCATGAGCATGAACGCAGGCGATGACAATGATGCTGAGGAGTCTGATGAGATGAACGAAACAGAGTTCAACACTGTTGGTCAATCGGAAGTTTCTCCGGAAGAGCTTCGCGAAAAACAGCTTGAAGAACAACTCAACAAAATGTCAGACGAAGAACTTCAAGAGCTTTTCGAAAACATCACGAGAGCGGCGGACGAAGAGGTGAAAAAACTCTTTGAGAACTCGCAAGTCTACGTCAATCCTGGAGTTCAGGAACGTCTGGCGAACATCATTCTTGCAAACAAGAAGGTGACTAAATCGAATGCATCTGCGATAAACGCTTACTCCGGTGTGTTCAATCCTCGCTCAGTTGTAAGAGACGATTACAAGTGGTTTGTTCAGCAAAATCGTCAAGGGAACGTCAAACAGTTTTCGAAAATCAAGCTCAATCTTTTCATCGACAACTCCGGTTCGTTCTACTCGAATAAAACAATCGTCAATCAACTTCTGTTTGCGCTCAAAAAACTCGAACAGCGGGAACCGAACTTCACGTTCGACTTGATTACGATGAACACGAGGTTCGAGCTCAAGAAAAAGAACGAGAGAGAGCTTCATTGCGGTGGAGCCAACGACATTCCTGCTTACTCGGAAGGCATCGTCAAAAAAGTTCAGGACCGTCAATCGATGAACTACAACATCGTGCTTTTCGATGGAGACGCTTTGAGCAACTCCAGAGATAGAAGTGGCAAACAATTCAAATGCTTCAACATGCTCAACACAGTGATGATACTCGAAGATAGCAACCGCAAATACGCAGAAACTTACTGCAAAGGCATCAAACGTATCTACACTCGCAGGTATGCGACCGAGCTGATTGACCAAGTCTGTGTTGCACTAAGATTCCTGCTCAAATAATTCGTCGGCGGCCTCAAAAGGTCGCCGAAAAATTTTTTGAAAAACTTTCAAAAAAGTACTCAAAAGTAGTTTACTTTCGAAAAAATGTGTGATATAATATATACAAGATAAAGATAAACAAGGAGAACACCACGATGCAAATCAAAAACGTCAAAGTTCAAATTCAGAAAGACGGAACGGTCTGGTCAACACACAACGGGTCTTGGGAAATCATCGGCAATCCCGTGGCAATCGGTCAGTTCAAGGAACTCGTTCGTGTATTCCGGAGTAAACGTTACTCGGACATGCAGAAGGAACTTCAGTTCGACAATTCGATGCGCATCATCAGACAGGTCGAGGCAACAAACTCCGACAGTGTTGAGCTTACGGAAGAGTTGCTTAAAAAGAGCAAGAACGTGATGACCAAGCTCATCGCATTCTTCTCGGAATTCCAGTTCGAACCGAACTTCAGATTTGTGAATACCTTGTGCAACTACTGCATCAACACTGGAGCGGCAGCGGCAAAGGAGTACATAACGAATTACTTCAACTTGGTCGACCATCAATATGCGAGCTCAATCATCGAGAAAATGAAGAGTGCGGAGTTTGAGGAAATCATGAATGAAACCTCACAGCTCATTTGCACGAAACATGTAAACAAACGCTTCAAAGTCTATTACGGTTCGCAAGGCACCGGCAAAACGACAAAGGCAATGGAGGAGACCGGCAATCTCTGTATGGTTTGCCACTCTGCGATGCTTCCCTCGGATTTGATGGAGGACTTCAAGTTTGAGGACGGACACCCGAACTTCAGACCTTCCGCTCTTCAAATGGCAATGGTCAACGGTCAGAAAATTGTGCTCGATGAAATCAATCTTCTTCCGTTTGAGAGTCTCAGATTTTTGCAGTCGATACTCGATGGTAAGACTGAATTTACATACAAAGGACAGACAATCGTCATTAAGGACGGCTTTCAGATTATCGGAACAATGAACCTCACGGTAAACGGTTGCGCATTCGCTCTTCCCGAACCTCTGGTTGATAGAGCTTGCGAACTTCGTAAGTATCAACTCACTGCGGACGCATTGGTAGGAGCTCTCATCTGAGAGCTCCAAAGGAGGTAGGCATGAAAATCTTGAATAAAGGAGGTGATGAAAAATGAGCATCTATGACAAGTTGTACCCGTTCCAAAAAAATATAGTTGACAAATTCCGTTCTTACAAAAAGTTCGGCTTATTCCTTGACATGGGGCTCGGTTAGCAAAACGCCAACAAGCTTGGCGTTAGCCGAAGTCAACAACTGCTCGAAAGTGTTGATTGTGACGATAAATGGCAAAGCGCTCGAACCTGTGACTGAACCTGGGTCGTGGCTTAACTGGGCAAGTCGTTCGACATTCAAATTCGACTTTCTCAACAAGTTCTCGGAACCCGATGCATTTGCATTGACAAAGTCGTTGCCACAACTCTTCATCATCAACTACGAAGGACTGTTCAAACACGGCAAACGCTCAACAAGGTCGTCCGGTATAGTGTTGAATGAAAACATCACAGAGTTTTTGAAAGCTTGTCGAAGAGAAAACGTTTGTGTGATAATTGATGAGTCGCACAAAGTCAAGAACCTGCAATCTCAACAAACGAAAGCAATCAATCAAATCGTAAATACACTTGAGCGTATGGCGAACTCCGTTCATCTTTATCTTTGCACAGGCACACCGTTTACGAAAGGCTATATCGATTTGTATTCGCAGCTTAAACTTCTTGGCTATCCCGAAACGAAAGGCGACTTCGTTGAACGTTTCTGCATTCGTGGTCGAGTACCGGGTTTGCTCGAATGGCAACAGCCGATTGTTGGGTACAAGAACGTCGATGCACTTTTCAATCTCGTACATCATTACGCAATTACAATTCGAAGTGAAGACGTTATGGACTTGCCCGACAAATTTTTCGTCAACATCTCACAACCTGTTTCGCCGGCATTCGAAATGTTTACTCGAGAAAAGCGTAAGGGCAAAGACATTCTTGACTTTGCGAAGTCGCTCAAAATCAAGCTCAGTGAGTTCGACCAAAAACGTTACAACACAGAGAGTCTGTGCTCGAACCCATTTTTCAGAAACATTGACTATCCGAGCTTAGACTTCTTTGCCGAAACGTCTGGAACTGCGTGGATGCGAGCTCGTCAATTGAGCACGGGCTTTATCGGAAACGCATCGAAAGCGATTTGGTATGACCGTTCTCGACTTGATGCGCTCGAAAAGTTCTTGAGCGAAAACGAAGACAACTACTTGCTTTTCTACAACTACACACCTGAATTGTGCGAGATATTCGAAATTTGCGAAAAGCTCGACTACAACATCGACGTTTACTGCGGTGAAATCAAAAGCTTAACGTTTTACGAACGATATGCAAAGATGTCCGATGCCGAAAAGCTCACGAATAAGAAGAACATCATCATCGCAAACTTTGCGAGCGGTTCGACCGGATTGAACTGGCAAGAATACAACAAGTGCATCTTATTCTCGACGCCAGTTTACAAAGACTACGCACAAGGTCACAAACGTGTGCATCGTCTTGGACAGAAAGCAGACAGAGTGTTGTACTACTGCTTCTTCCAACGAAACTGGCTCGACATGAATATGCGTAAAGCACTTGACGGAACAATTGAGTACAACGAAGACATGTTCCAAGCAGACCTTACAAGGGTCAACGAATTGAGAGGTGAGTAATGAAAACGTACTATCATGCAACGCCGTTCAAAAATCTCATTGAGATACTCGATAGAGGCATCGAATGTCGAAACATCGAAGGCATCGTCTACATGTGCGAGACAGCTCAAGACTGTTTGAAGTTCGCGTATATGCACGGCAACACTGACGTGCTCGTGCTTAAAGTCAAAGTCAATGAGAAAGATGTCATCGAAACGTTCGACCATTCTCAGCGGTTCTTCAAATGTCGTTGTTTCGGTTCGAAAAAGCCGATTAAACAGCATAACATCATTGAATACGTGAGATACAAACTCTGAAGTCCATATATTCTATTTATAAACGTCGTGAAGTGTCTCAGATTTAACTCTGTGACCTCACGTGAAAGGAGAAAGCATCATGAAACTTAAACCGAACGCATATTCTATGGGAACCTGTGGGTACGAAATTCTGTATAAATGTGCGAAATGCGCGTACCCATTCACTGTCGCAAACGACAGCTGGCACTTCTGTCCGTGTTGCGGTCAAGAGATTGATTGGGGCGTGATTGTACGAGCAAACGAAGAGTGGAAGCAAAAGTTTTTGAAGGTGCTCGATAAGCCTGAAGAAAAGCAAAAGTTGCTTGACGAACTCGATGCGCTCAACACTCATGCTGAGGTCGATACTCGATACGAGATGCGTCAGACTGAGGCGACAAAACGTGCAATTATGAAGTCGAACATCTCGTATTATCTTGGCAATGGCTGGACGAAAGAACAGCTCATCGAAAAGGGCTTCTTTAAGCCGGAGGACTTTGACAATGTGGCTCTCTGACATAACGAAACTTGACCAAAAGAACCGTACACACATTCCGTCGACATATTTGCGTTTAATTGGCATCGAAGATAACTCATACGTGCAAATTATGGTCGACACAGAACGAAAACGCATCGAAATCATTCCAATTGACGATGACAATTTACAGATATTGAAGGAGGCATCAAAATGAACATCATTCCTGGCACCACCTGTTGTCAAAGAAGTTCTGAAAGAGGTTGTGAAAGTCGACAAATGCTGCTGTTGAGGAACTCAAGACTGAGCTCGAACAGGTAAAGTTTGCACTCATCAAGGCTCAAGAACGTGAACGCGTTTTCAGAGAACTTTATGAAGAAACAATACGAGGAGGTAATATATGACACCCGAAAAAGAGATACAAAACTCTATCATGTCGTACTTCAAAAAGCTCAAATCTTCTGGAATTGACAATTACGTCGAACGACGTCAAGCAGGTGGCTTCGCATACAAAATGGGCTTGCCTGATTTGTGGGTTGTTATTTTCGGCAAACACATTGAAATCGAAGTCAAACGTCCTGGTGGACAGCCTCGTGCAACACAGGAGAAGTGGGCGAGGCGTTTCACTGAAATGGGCGCAATTTACTTGTGCGCAGACTCTGTCATAGACATCATTGACTTGATTGAAAAACTTAGTGTTGAGTACTTCAATGCAAAGGCTGGGACAAAATGAAGTATCGATTGATTGACGAAAAACAAGATGAGTACATAAAGGAGTATAACACTATTGTTGAAAAGTATGAAACAACAGAGTGGCAAAAAGGTGTAGGTTTATCTTTTCATCACATACTACCTCGAGCGTACTTTCCGGAATTCAAAGACGACTCGAAAAACTGGCTGTACGTACCTGTTATGGAGCATATTCGTTTGCATTATTTGCTGTGGAAACATGACTGGAAATATTGCGCTGCGTTTTGGTTTTGCTACGTGTACTTTCATAAAAATCACAACTACAACATCACTGACGAAGAACTCGTACAACTCAAACTTGATATGCGAGAATATCGTCGTCATAGTAAAGGAGACAAATTATGACAACCGCAAAAGAACGTGTCGAACTCGAGCTCAATGAACTCGAAGAACGTCTCAATAAGCTCAAAACGTTTGTGTTGAGTGAGCCGTTTTCGAAATTGTCGACTGTGCAGCAGATGTTGCTTATGTCACAAATCGATATCATGACGTCGTATACGAATTGCTTACATCGTCGACTTAAGTTTTGGGAGAACTGAGTATGATTTGCTGTAAGCTACATCCTGATGCAGGAACGCTCATTCGCTTAAAGGGTCCGCATATTGGTGCGTATTGTAAGCAATGCGGCAAATGGCTCAAGTGGATTGTAATCAACGAAGTCGACGAATGCGTTGACCCGACGCTTGATGCTGAGCTCGATGTTGAGTTCACACCCGATACGTACACGACAACACTTGCTAAACACTCTGAGCCCTCTGAGGACGATGATGATGTTCCGTGGTAATGTTGTTTACTTTTGATACTCTGAGTTCACCAGATGACTTCTGAGACACTTTGTGTGTTTGATAAATATTCCTATTAAACTTCTCGTCAAGTGTCTCAGAGTTAAACGTGTGAATTCGTTTTCCAAATCTTTATCTGGAAAGTAACCGAAACGTTAAGTCTCGGTTACTTTTCTCTTTTCTGAAAAATATTTTGAAAAACTTTGCAAAAAGTACATCAAAGTAGTTTACTTTTGAGAAAAAGTGTGATATAATAATACAAGATAAAGATAAGGAGTACCCAATCATGAGCGATAAAACATTTATTGTGACAAAAGAGGAGATGGACCCGAAGATGTACGAACTGCTCATGCTCGATGTTGAGCGAATTCGTAAGTCTTACGGGAAAGAGTATACGAACAAAGGTAAAGTCGCAGGAATGACTGTTTGTTGCGGAGTCAGATACTGGCTTACTTCGAACGAACCCGGCGAACTTACAATCGAACAGTACAAACATGCGAAGGAGACATACAAAAGATGATTGACGTAAAGCAAATCAAACCCAATCACGCAGACCACATCAGCGGTTACAAAGAAAAATGGCTTAACGAGCTTTACGAGTTCGAACCTGTGATTGCTCAGCCCAAATACGATGGCGAAAGAATGCTTATTCATTTCGACCAACATCAGGCGGCATGCACGTCCAGACGAATTTCGAAAAAGTCGAGTAAGTTCATGCAAAACGAGAACAAGCTTCCTATTATCTCCGCAATCGCAGGTCACATCGACCTTGGGTACACAGTGTTGGACTGTGAATGTTACCAGAAAGACTGGAGCACGATTGTCGGAATTCTGCATTCGTTACCCGAACGTGCGATAGAGCTTTCCGAAAAGACGCCTCCGAAGTTTGCAATTTTCGATTGCTTGTGGTATGACGGCGTTTGTCTTGAAGATAGACCCTATCTTGAGAGACTCAAATACGCAATCAAAATGGTTGAGCTCATCGATTGCAAATTCGTTCATCTCGTTGATTTTATCGACGACGAGCTCAAACCCAACACTATCGAGCACGCTCACTTCTTCAAATTTATCGAAGAACAGGAGCAAGCGATGCAAAACGCGATTGATGCAGGTTTTGAAGGCATCGTCGTTAAGTCACTCAAGAAAACGTATCGTGACATGGGCGCATCGCTCAAATGCAAGAAGTTTGAAACTGTAGATGTTGTCGTATACGATTACGTACAAGGACGTGGCAAATACTCAGACACTGTCGGAGCTCTTTCAATTGGCTATTACGATCCGATAACGGGCAATATTAAACATATCTCGCAAGTCAATTGCGGCACAGATGCTGAGCGCAACATGTGGCATGACAGATGGAGCGAGCTTAAAGGTTCGGTTATCGAAGTTAAGTGTCAAGAAGTTACCGAAACAAGTCTACGGCATCCTGTCTACATTCGCTTAAGAGAAGACAAGACTGCCGAAATGTGCACGAAAGAGACAATCTTCAAGGAGGTATAAGAACATGATAGATGTAAAAGCAATCATTAACAACGTCAATCCTGGCATGACATATGATAAGTTTAAAGCTGTCGTCGATGAACTTTGTGCTAATGGTATTAGCAAAGGTTGTTATCAAGACTATACGGACTTGATGGCGGTGCTTACACTGCTAACTGCATGTGAGCGAGAACTCCTTGATGTAAAATAAATTAAAAAAAGTTTCAAAAAAAGTACATCAAAGTAGTTTACTTTTGAGAAAATATGTGATATAATATATACAAGATGGAGGTTAAAAAATGCATATTGAAAATAAGACAAGGAGAACTAATATGAAACAAAGTTGTGATTTCCGAATTGAAAAAGAAACGGAAAAGGCAGTATATGCCGAAGTAAAAACGGGTTACTGTGTAAATACTACAAAATACAAGTGGCTTCCGAAATCGGCTTGTGAAATACAAACGTTTGTTTCAACAGTCAATGCTTGCACAAACGAACCAGAAACATACGGTAAACGAGTAATAGCAATTGAAGCGTGGCTTGCGAGAAAAATTTGTTCTTAAAGGAACGACATGTTTCCGGAGGACGAAGAATGAAGTTTATGATTTTCTGGCTCGTTGTAGTCGGCGTCATAGTGGGTGCAAGTGTTGGAGCTTACTTCTTAGTCAAGCGACTGTTCACGTACAAACGATATTATCGCCCGACAGAACGAGAGCTTGATAAAGTTCGAAAAGACATCGATAAACTCAAAAAGTAACAAAATGAAACCCGGAAGACCTCCGGGTTTTGTCATGTTTAATTTCGGTTACTTTCCAATCAATCGTTGTCAAAATGGGTTCACCAGTTTAATTCTGAGACACTTCGCAAGATGTTTAATAGGAATATTTATAAAACGTCAAAAGTGTCCCAGAATTAAACTGGTGACTTCGTTTATCTTAAAGTAAACGGAACGAATCCCGGACATCTTTCAACACCCGGGACCGTCCAAGATAAATAAGAGAACCCGCAGAGCAGATTACGCGTAGGTAATGCGACCACACGTGAACTGCCATCTCTGTTCTGCTGCTTTAGCCGCAAATTCCTGAGGAGGAACTTGCACAGGGTAGCAGTCTTCGCATGTAGCGATGACTTTGTTGTTGGAGTCGCTGAGCGTGAGTGTCACGCCCTCGATGTTGTCGTCTGCGCTTTCGCTGTAGAAGTATGCAACGAATGTTTTGAACTTTGCAACCGCATCACTCAGCTGACTAATAGAAACTTCGCAAGTTCCAACACGGCTCAGGTTCTTGTTGTGCACCCAAGCGCCTGTTGCAAACGAGTCTGTTTCCCAAAGTCTGTCGCTTGTCTGAATGTTGATTGTCGAAAGAGCATCGCCCTCACCGCCGATTTGAACATTCTTGAAAAGCTGACTGATTTTGCTGTCGTTCGATGCGATAGACAGAATATAGTTTGCAAGAGAATATCTCATCTTTGCGACCTCCTTAAATGATTTCGCCGTTCACCGTAATGGCGCGAATGCCATACTGGTCGGCGATAATGACGTATATGGGAGGAGCTTTACGAGCGGCACGGTCGTTTTCCGTGAGCGCGGACATGGGCAGAATTTGTACGAAGTAACCGTTCGTCAAGGGCGTTCCCTCTTCGATGATTGTGTACTGTTTTCCATTCGCGGTCACAGTCATCGTTTTGTCTGTCCATACTTTGTCCATGCTCAAATAACCGCAGCTTCTGTAGTTTTCGAGCTCCTTCGAGATTGTTGCGTAGATTTTGCCTACGCCGTCAACGTTCTTGATTTTCGTAACGAGCAACTCGAGTAACCTGTCTGTGAGCGTCTGATGCAGAATAATACGAACATAAGAGTTCGTCAAGTCCGCACCGTTTTTGAGGTTGCCGCCCAAGTCACGAACGTTTCCGGCGAAGTATGTGTCGACGTTGATGTTGTTAAGCGACAAGGTCTCATAGAGCTCGTCTGTCAAAACTTCTTCGTCGATACTCTCGGCAGTGTACATGTAATCGTTCACAGTCGAAACACCATAAACGTCAATGCCGCTCAAATACGCCGCCATCGTCATTTCCGCACCGAATACTTTCGAGTATTTCGAAGCGAAGTTTGTAATAACATCCGTATCTGTTGCAGTCATCGTTCTACCAAAGATGATTTTCTCGTTTACGCCGTAAACGTCTTTGTCGGTTTCACGAGTTGTTGCGATTTTCTTGAGCGCGGCATACGCAAGCTCGACATTCTCTTCAGCCGCACAAAGTCCGACCAGAATGAATTTATTGTCGAGAGATTTGAGCATATCCGCGGTCAAATCTGTATAGTCCACTCCTTCGATGACCACAACTCTTGCACCCGCATTCTGGAAGTACATCGACAGATATGCGTTCGTATCGGGGAATGTTTGCGCAGGGTAAACTGCACTTGCGGCCGCCCACGAAGCAAGAATTTCGTTGTCACCGATGTTTGCGACTGTATTGCCAGATATCTTACCAAGCGTTCCTTCGTGTGTATACAACACAAGCGTGTCACGAGTACCGCTTATCTGTGTCTCCACATGTTGCTTGATATTGATATCGACAAAACGTCTTACATCAATGTCATTCATTATTTTCGTCTCCTTCATAAATTGTATTGACAGGGTCGACCTTTTCGAATGCCTCGTCAGGCGTTACCTGCTTGATACTCATCTTGCACGAGATAAGAATTTCGGTGTCATGTCTGT